>Ga0233425_10001051_pt1 | contig 65304 bp, 41 predicted proteins | sample Watercolumn_Towu_2_FD_181712 | JGI IMG/M metagenome (GOLD analysis project Ga0233425, IMG submission 181712) | Freshwater microbial communities from Lake Towuti, South Sulawesi, Indonesia - Watercolumn_Towuti2014_140_MG | ecosystem: Environmental > Aquatic > Freshwater > Lake | place...
CCCGTATCTCATTCGCGGTGCAGGGCGAACAATTCTGGTGGCGGGTCGCCTATCGCCCGCCCGGCCAGCCGGAACTGATCACCGCCAATGAGATACGGGTGCCGGTCGGACGCAATGTCGTATTCGCGTTGCGCGCCGGCGACGTGTTGCACAGCTTCTGGATACCCGGGCTGGCGGGGAAGATGGATATGGTGCCGGGGCGTACCAACACGCTGGTGGTGCATGCCACCCGCGCCGGGCGCTTTCGTGGGCAATGCGCGGAATTTTGTGGCCTGAGCCATGCGCTGATGGCGTTCGACGTCATCGCGATGCCGCCGGGCGACTTCGACGCCTGGCTGGCGAGGCAACGCCGCGCGGCAACGACGACGACAGGGGAGGGGGCGCGCTTGTTCGCGGATTACGGTTGCGGGGGATGCCATCGCATCGCGGGGACGGCGGCGGCAGGGGCGATCGGCCCCGATCTGACCCATATCGGCGCGCGGCCGTCGTTGGGGGCGGGCACCCAGCCGATGACACGTGCCCATCTGGTTCGCTTCATCACGCAGGCGCCGGACGTGAAGCCCGGCGCGCGGATGCCCGCCTATCCGCATATGCCCGCACGTGACGCGACGCGGATCGCCGCCTGGCTGGAGGGCCTGCGATGAGCCTTCACGCGCAGGACGATATCGCGCTGCGCCGCGCGCAGGAGGATCGGTTGCGCGCGGTATGGGCGCCGCCGACCGGCTGGTTCCGCCGCTGGACCGACGTCAACAACAATCGCGTCGGCATCTGGTACACGCTGACGGCGTTCTCCTTCATGCTGTTCGCTGGCGTGCTGGCGTTGATCATGCGCACGCAGCTCGCCGCGCCCGGCAACGACCTCGTCTCCGCATCGACCTTCAACCAGCTGTTCACGCTGCACGGGTCGATGATGATGTTCCTGTTCGCCGTGCCGATGTTCGAGGCGGTGGCGGTGATCCTGCTGCCGCAATTGCTCGGTGCGCGCGACCTGCCGTTCCCGCGTCTGTCCGCCTTCGGCTATTGGAGCTTCCTGATCGGCGGCGTGTTCGTCGCGGGCTCGATCTTCTTCAACGTCGCCCCCGATGGCGGCTGGTTCATGTATCCGCCGCTCACCACGCGGACCGACCTGAGTGGGCTGGGCGCCGACATCTGGATGCTGGGGCTCAGCTTCATCGAGGTTTCGTCGGTGGCGGCGGCGGTCGAACTGATCGTCGGCGTGCTCAAGACGCGCCCGCCGGGCATGCGGCTGAACCTGATGCCGCTTTACGCCTGGTATATCCTGGTCGTGGCGGTGATGATCCTGTTCGCCTTTCCTCCGCTGATCGCGGGCGATCTGCTGTTCGAGATGGAGCGGTTGCTCGGCTGGCCGTTCTTCGACGCGGCGAAGGGCGGCGACGCGATCCTGTGGCAGCACCTGTTCTGGATCTTCGGCCATCCCGAAGTGTACATCGTCTTCCTCCCGTCGATCGCGTTGTTCGCGATGATCGTGCCCACCTTCGCCCGGCGGCATCTGATCGGCTATCCGTGGATCGTGCTGGCAGCGGTGGGCACCGCTTTCCTCAGCTTCGGGCTGTGGGTGCACCATATGTTCACCACCGGGCTGCCGAAGATCAGCCTGGCGTTCTTCTCCGCCGCGTCGGAAGCGGTCGCGATCCCCACCGGTATCCAGATCTTCGCCTTCATCGCGACCCTGTGGGCGGGCCGCGTGGTCTGGTCGACCCCGCTGCTCTACGCGGTCGGGTCGATCGCGATCTTCGTGATCGGCGGGCTGACCGGGGTGATGGTGGCGGTGGCGCCGTTCGACTGGCAGGCGCACGACACCTACTTCATCGTCGCGCACCTGCATTACGTGCTGATCGGCGGCACGCTGATCCCGCTGTTTGGCGGCCTTTATTATTACTGGCCGCTGATCACCGGCAAGAAACTGTCCGACCGTCTCGGCCGCAGCGCGTTCTGGATCCTGTTCGTCGGCGCGAACCTGACATTCTTCCCGATGCATTTCAGCGGATTGATGGGCATGCCGCGGCGCGTGTTCACCTATCCGGCGGAGCTTGGCATCGGCGGGCTGAACCTCGCCTCGACGATCGGCTCCTATGTGTTCGCGATCGGCGTGCTGATCGTGTGCGTCGATCTGGCGCGCAGCCCGTGGCGCGCCAAATCCCCACGCAATCCATGGCGGGCCGGCACGCTGGAATGGCTGGCGCATCCGGACGATGAGGATTGGGGCATCCGTTCGGTTCCGCTCATCACCAGCCGCTATCCGATCTGGGATCAGCCGGGCTTCGTCGAAAAGGTCGACGAGGGGCGCTTCTTCCTGCCCGACGCGGAGGAGGGCCGGCGCGAGACGATCATCACGACGGTGCTGGACGCGCGACCGATCCAGGTAATCCGTCTTGGCACCCCCAGCGCAAAGCCGATGGCCACCGCGGTCGCACTGGGAAGCGTGTTCATCCTGACCACCTATCACCTTTATTGGGCCGCGCTGGCCGGGGCGGTCGCGACGCTGGCGATGGTGCTATGGTGGTTGTGGACCGGCACGGGCGAGATCCCGGAAAAGGAACGCAAGGCGATCGGCCATGGGTTGACGGTGCCGCTCTATTGCTCGGGCGCGTCTTCCAGCGGGTGGTGGGCGATGTTCATCACGATGATGGCCGATGCGACCGCATTCTCCGGTCTGGTCTTCGGTTATTATTTCTTCTGGACGCGGCATACCGACTTCCCCCCCAGCGGCGTGGGGCTCGATGGGCCGGGCGCGTTCTGGCCGATGGTGGCGCTGGCGATCACACTGGCGAGCTGGGCGATGACCGTCGCCGCACGCGAGCTGAACGCGCGCGGCGGGGAACAGGCGGCGCGCGCCTTGCTGGCGGTCGGCGCACTGGCATCGCTGGCAGCGATCGGCGCCGGGCTTGCCGGGCCGATGCTGAGCGGGATGCAGCCGAGCCTGCATGTCTATCCGGCGATCGTCTTCACGCTGGTGGGCTGGACGGTGACGCACAATGCGATCGGCGCGATCATGCAATTGTATACATTGGCCCGCAGCATCGCGGGCAGGATGACCCCGCGTTACGACGCCGACATTCGCAACATCACCGTCTACCACCATTTCATGGCGCTGACCGCGGTGGTTACCTACGCCACGATCGGCCTGTTCCCGGGGGCAGCATGAACGGCGAACGCCTCACGCTGCGGCGGCGGCTGCACCGACGGATCCTCGCGCTGCGGGTCACGCTGTGGACGCTGATCGTGCCGCCGACGGTCTGGGCGGTGCATTTCATCTTCTGCTATCTGTGGGTAGCGGTCAGCTGTGCGCAGCTGGGGGCGTTTCCGCGCTTCACGATCGCCTTCATCGCCGGCACCGGACTGGCGCTGGCGATCATCCTGGCGTCCGGGGTCATCGCCTTCGTCCAGTCGCGCACCCCCGGCGATCCGCCCCCGCATGATGAGGGTACCGACATCGATCGGCTGCGCTTCCTCGCCACCGCGACGCTGTTGCTGGCGGCGTTGAGTTTTATCGCGGTACTGTTCACCGCCGCGCCCGCGCTGATGCTGACGGATTGCCGCTGATGCGCCGGGCGGGCTGGGCACTGGCGATCTTGTCGACGCTGCTGGCGTTCGCCGGGCTTGGCATGACGGGGCATATGGTCGCGCACATGATCGCGGTCGCGGTGGCGGCGCCGCTATTCGCATTCTCCGACGCTGGCCGCGCCCGGGTAGGGGCGGGCGCGCCGCTGGCCTGGGCGATGGCGGAGTTTCTGGTGGTGTGGAGCTGGCACGCGCCCGCATTGCGCGCCATCGCCGATCATTATGCGGTGGTGACGCTGATCGAGCAGGCATCGTTCCTGGCGATCGGCGTCGCATTATGGCGATCGGCGGTGGCGCAGCCTGCCGCCGGCGTGGCCGCGTTGCTGCTGACGTCGATGCACATGACGCTGCTCGGCGCGCTGATCGGACTGGCGGACCGGCCGCTCTTCGCGATGATGGCGATGCACGCCGCGCCCGGCCTCGATGCGCTTGCCGACCAGCAACTGGGCGGCGTGGCGATGCTCGTCATCGGCGGCGCCAGTTATTGCCTGGGTGGCCTGTGGCTGCTCGGTACGATGCTGAAGGAGCGTACACCGGCATGACGATCCGACTTACCTGGCAGCGGATCGTCGCCGGGGCGATCGCCATCGCGGCGGCGGGCATGTTGTTCGCATGGTCGGGGATATTCAACATCGCCGCCTCCTCCGGCCATTGGGCGATCACCAACTGGTTCCTGCACTGGACGATGCAGAATTCGGTCCGCACCCACGCCTTCTTCGATTCGCCGGAGAAGGTGATCGAGCGGGATGGCGCGTTGGTCAGCGCTGCCGGTCATTTCGCCGCCGCTTGCGCCACCTGTCATGGCGCACCCGGCCAGCGTCCGTCGCCGGTGATGCAGAAGGCGACCCCGCATGCCCCGCCGCTCACCGATGCGGCGCTGCGCGACAAATATTCCGATGCGGAATTGTTCTACATCCTTCGCCACGGGGTGAAATTCACGGGCATGCCCGCATGGGGCGCGCCGGGTCGCGATGACGAGATCCGCCGGATGGTCGCGTTCCTGCGGCGTTTGCCCGGCATGACTCCCGCCGAATATCGCGCGCTGAGCGGCACGGCGAAGGGCGCTGGAACGACTGGCACGCGGGCGCTGGGCGGCGACGTGCTCGCCGGTTGCGTCGCCTGCCACGGCGCGGACGGACGCGGGCGGGGACAGCCCGACATACCGATCCTCGGCGGGCAGGACGAACGTTACCTGCAACAGGCGCTGCTGCGCTATGCCAATGGCACGCGTGCCAGCGCGGTGATGGCGAATGCCGCCGCCACGCTGACCGCGGAGGAACGCCGGATGCTGGCGCGGCATTTCGCCGCGATGCCCGGCCTTGGCGATGGACCGCCGGCGGACGGCGACGCGCGAGCGCGCACGATCGTCGAACGCGGCCTGCCCGAGCGGCAATTGCCCGCCTGTGCGAGCTGTCACGCGCCGGGCAAGGCGCAGCCGGTGCTCGCCGGCCAGCGGGCCGGCTATATCGCCGCGCGGCTGCGTCACTGGCGCGGGGAGAAGGGCGAGATCGACGCGCGCCAGCCGCAGGACGCGATGCCCGTGATCGCTCGCCGCATCCCGGAAGACATGATCGAACCGCTCGCGCGCTACCTCGCGGGGGAGCGGCGCTAACGCCGGAGGGATGCACGACGGCCCTGCCTCGGCGGCGGCCGTCCATGCTTGCCCCTTGCGTCGCGATCGCGATCCGGCAAGGGCGGTGGCACGTCTGTTTGGGAGAGCCTGTCGTGCGCCGCACCATCGCCATTGTCGCCCTGTTGACCACCGCCGCCCCCGCGACCGCGCAGGTGCAGCCAACCGCCGCGCCGGTCGACGCGCCGTCGCGGACCTTCACGGGTGCCGACCTGTTCGGCCTGTCGATCGCCGCCGATCCGCAAATCAGCCCCGATGGCCGCCAGATCGTCTACGTGCGGCGCAGCGGCGATATCATGACCGATCGAATCCAGGGTTCGCTGTGGCTGATCGACGTCGCCAGCGGCCGGCAGACGCCGTTCGCGGCTTCGGGGTCCAGCCCGCGCTGGTCGCCCGATGGCACGCGCGTCGCCTATGTCGCGCCGGATGGCGAACGGTCGCAGTTGTTCGTGCGCTGGGTCGCCGGCGGTGAGTCTACGCGGGTAACGGCGCTGCCGGGCGATCCACATGCGCTGGCCTGGTCGCCCGATGGCCGCCGGATCGCCTATGTCGCCAATGTCGCGGGCGAACCGACGACGCTCGGCAAGGCGCCCGCCAAGCCCGCGGGGGCGAAATGGGCCGAGCCGCTGGAGGTGATCGATCGGGTCACCTATCGCAACGACGGCGCCGGCTATCGCAAGCCGGGGTATGATCATCTGTTCGTCGTCACGGCGGACGGCGGCGCGGCGCAGCAGCTGACCTATGGGCGGTTCGATGACGACGGCCCGCTATCATGGAGCGCGGACGGGCGCCGGATCGTCTTCGCCGCGATGCGCGGCAAGGACGCCGAGCGCAATGTGATGAATAGCGACATCTATGCGGTCGACATTGCCAGCGGCGCGCTGACGCAGCTCACCGATCGCGATGGTCCGGATGCGACGCCGCGCTGGTCGCCCGACGGCACGCGGCTGGCGTGGACCGGGTTCGATGACAAGCGTCGCGCCTATGAGAATATGCAGCTGTACGTCGGCGGTCGCGATGGCGAGGCGCCACGCCCGCTGACCGCGGGGCTGGACCGTTCGATCGAGGATGCGCAATGGGCCGGCGACGGGCGCCATCTGATCGTCAGCTACGACGATCATGGTCACCGCACGCTGGCGCGGATCGGGATCGACGGCGCGCGCCAGGTGTTGACCGACGCGGTCGCTGGCGGGGGGCTCGATCGCCCCTATACCGGCGGTGACTTTTCGGTGGCGCGTAATGGCGCGGTGGCGTTCACCGGCGGCGACGGCAGCGTGCCGGCGGACGTGTGGATATGGTCCGACGGCAAGGCGCGGCGGCTGACGCAGCTGAATGCGATACTGGCGTCCTCCAAGGCACTGGCGCCGGTTCGGCAACTGGCGGTGAAGGCGCCCGACGGCCGCGCGATCGATGCGTGGATGGCCGTTCCGCCGGGGGTGCAGCCCGGGCAGCGCGTGCCACTGATCCTCGAGATCCACGGCGGGCCGGCGGCGGCTTATGGCCCGTCGTTCGGCACCGACATGCAGCTTTATGCCGCGGCGGGCTATGCCGTCCTGTGGACCAATCCGCGTGGCTCGACCTCCTATGGCGCGGAATTCGCCAATCTGATCGACAAGACCTATCCGGCGCAGGACTATGACGATCTGATGGCGGCGGTCGATGCGGCGATAGCGGACGGGACCGCCGACCCCGACAATCTGTTCGTCACGGGTGGCTCGGGCGGCGGGCTGCTGACCGCGTGGATCGTCGGGAAGAACAATCGCTTCAAGGCGGCAGCGACGCAGAAGCCGGTGGTCAACTGGATCAGCGAGGCGCTCACGATGGACGGTACAATGTTCACCTCGCAATATTGGTTCGCGTCGAAACCCTGGGAGGATCCGCTCGGCTATTGGAAGCGCTCGCCGCTAAGCCTGGTGGGCAACGTCAAGACGCCGACGATGGTGGTCGTCGGCAGCGAGGATTATCGAACCCCGGTCAGCGAAGCGGAGCAATATTACGCTGCGCTGCAGATTGCGGGCGTCCCGACCGCGCTGGTGAAAGTGCCGGGGGCGAGCCATGGCGGGCTGGCCGCCCGACCGTCGCAATCCGCCGCGCGCGTCGCCGCGATCGTCGCCTGGTTCGATCGCTATCGCCAGCGCCCGAGCACCGGCACCGGTGCGAGCAACTGACCTAAGTTCTTGTCGAGAATGATTTTTTAAGGGATGTACCGGAGGATGCCGCCGAACAGGTGAGACGATGGAACAGCAGAACCTCGCGCTGATGGAGGCGATCGAGCGGAAGAATGCGGTGCTGGAGGGCATCAACCGCATCTTCGCCGAGGCCCTGTCGACGCCCTCGATCGAGGAACTGGGGCAGGTCTGCCTGGCGGTTGCCGAGGACATGACCGGCGCGGCGTTCAGCTTCATGGGGGAGGTCCATCCCCTTTCGGGCCGGCTGGAGGACCTTGCGATCAGCAAGCGCGGCTGGGCGGCGTTCACTGCCGACGATCAGCACTGGCCGGACGGCAAATTGCCGATGGGGCTGCACGTCAACGGCTTGCACGGCCGGGTCATCCTCGACGAATGCAGTCAGATTATCAACGATCCGGATCACCACCCCGATCGTATCGGCACGCCCACCGGCCATCCGCCGCTGCGCAATTTTCTGGGCGTGCCGCTGAAGCAGGACGGCCGCACGGTGGGGCTGGTCGCGCTGGCCAATCGCGGCGGCGGGTTCCGCGACGTCGATCGCGAGGCGGTCGAGGAGCTGGCACCCGCGATCCTGCAGGCGTTGCGCAGCAAGCGGGCCGAAGAGGCGCTGCGCGAGAGCGAGGAGGTGCAGCGACTGAGCATGCAGTTGATGCCCGCGATGCTGTGGCGCGCCTCCCCCGGCGGTATCGACGTCACCGCCAATCGGCGCTGGGCCGAACTGACCGGCCAGACCGACGAGGAAAGCGCGGCTGGCGGGTGGATAACGGCGCTGCATCCCGACGACCAGCAGACGGCGCAGGCGATCTTCGATGATGCTTATGCCCGCGGCGTGCCGCTGGAGGTGCAACTGCGGGTGCGGCTGACCGACGCCACGTACCGCTGGTATCTGTTGCGGCAGGTGCCGGTGCGCAACGCCGCGGGGCAAATCCGCCACTGGTTCGGTGCCGGAATCGACATCCATGATCTGCAATCGCTGGAGGAACGCCAGCGTGTGCTGGTCGCCGAATTGCAGCACCGCGTCCGCAATATCCTGACCGTCGTCCGTTCGGTCTTCGCCCGGACGGTCGATACCGGCGGCACGCTGGAGGATGTCGCCGACCATTTCCGGGGCCGGCTTGACGCTCTCGCGCGGACGCAGGTGATCGTCACGCAGACCCCGTCCGGGGCGGTCGACCTCGAAAATCTGATCCGCGACGAATTGCTGAGCGTGGGGGCGAGTGACGGCCCGTCGCTGATGCTCAGCGGGCCGGACGTCTCGCTATCGTCCTCCGCCGCCGAATCGATCGGGCTGGCGATGCACGAACTGGCGATCAACGCGGTCAAATATGGCGCGTTGAAATTCCCGAATGCAACGCTCGACATTCGCTGGCAGGTTGATCTGGATTGTAGAGGCGCTCGCCGTTTGACCCTTACATGGACGGAACAGGGTGTGCCCGCAGTGTCAATTTCTCCAACCCGTCAGGGATTTGGCAGTGAGTTGATCGAGGAGGCGTTACCGTATCGGCTAGGGGCCGACACAAGGCTGGAATTCCTGGGCGGCGGTGTGCGCTGCTCGATCAGCCTGCCCTTGTCCGATTGAAGGACGCCGCTTGATCCAGGGACGTGTGACGATGCCTAGCCTAGCCGGGAAAAACATTCTGGTCGTGGAGGACGAATATTTCATCGCCTCCGATCTGAAGCGAGCGATCGGGGCCGCGTCCGCCACGGTGATCGGGCCGGTCAGCACCCTCGACGGGGGCCTGGCGGCGGCGGCGAGCGACGCGATCGACGCGGCGGTACTCGACGTCAATCTCAGCGGGGCGCTATCCTACCCGATTGCCGACCGGCTCACCGAAAGGAACGTGCCCTTCGTGTTCGTGACAGGCTATGACGGCTGGGCCATGCCGGCGACGTATCGCGACGTTCTTCGCCTTGCCAAACCATTTCCGCCCGGGGCGGTGTTGCGTGCGCTGGAGCGGTTGGTCGGCGATGGAGGGAAGGACTGATGCGCGTTGCGATGCATGTGCAGACCGCCGAACCGGCCCTCGTGCGGCTTTCCACGATCGGTGCGCTGGGAGCCGATGCGCTGGCGGCATTGTCCGACGCCATCGCCGATGCGCAGCCGGTGCGGGCGCGCCGTGAATTGATGAGCGAGGGACGCGAGATCGCCGAGCCGCGCCTGCTGGTACGCGGCTGGGCGGTGCGGGTACGGCTGTTGCCGGACGGCCGGCGGCAGTTCCTCAGCTTCATCCTGCCCGGCGATGTGATCGGTCTATGCGGTTTTCCGCAGCCGCTGGCGGTGTCGACGGTCAACGCACTGACGGATGTGACGACTTGCCCTCTGCCGGATCTCGCCGCATTGCCCGATCTCGCGACCGCCTGCCATGTCGGCCGTGCGATGGAGGAAGGCTATCTGCTGGCGCAGATCACCCGCCTGGGCCGCTATAACGCGCAGGAGCGGATCGCCGACCTGATGCTGGAACTGCACGAGCGGCTGACGCTCAACGGGATGACGCGCGATCGCTCTTTCGACCTGCCATTGACGCAGGAAACGCTCGCGGACGCGCTGGGGCTGACCTCGGTTCACGTCAATCGCATGGTGCAACAGGCCCGCCGCGACGGTGACCTGCAATGGAAGGGCGGCCGCGTGACGCTGCTCGATCCGCCCGCGCTGGCGCAGAAGATCGGGCGACTGCCAGTGCGGGTCAGCGCGGCGTTGACCCCGATCGAGCCGCGCCGTTCACCAACGGCGATGTTTTAAGGCCGGATTGCGGCGGCGATACCGCTTCGCCAGCATCGCACCGTCATGACCCGTGCCCGCGCGCGACATAGCGGCGGCGGTCAGCAAAGCGGGTGCGGCCGGAAGGATGTCGGCCGGCCATGGTCTGGTGCGGACGGCGTGACGTCGTCGTAGAGGTGCCCCAGCATCGCGGTCATCGCTTGATAGCCGCGCGCGGTCAGCCGGACGCGAAAGCGCCGGTGATCGTCGCTGTCGATGTGCCGCTCGATCAGCGCGCTCGCCTGAAGCCGATCGAGCCGCCGCAGCGCGCTGGCGTGGCTCTCACCCGACAGCGCGACCAGGTCCTTGACGAACAGGGTCTCGCCGGTTTCGGTCGCGATCAGCAGCTCGATCATCATGTCCCAGGCCGGGTCGATCAGCAGCCCCGGTGGGAGTAGCGGGCTCATTGCCGCACGAAGTTCGCGCGCCTGACGCGCGCGACGCAGGATGCGGTTGCCGGGATGGGTTGCGGTTCCGATCGTTTCCTCCTCAGATTCCGGCCGCGTTATCGTTCGCGTAGCGCTTCCTGCGCACGATTCAGCGGTTTCAGCAGATATTGCAGCACGGTCTTGCTGCCGGTGTGGATGTCGACGGTCGCGACCATGCCTGGTGTGATCGGGAACCGGCGGCCGGCCTTGTTGGTCAGCGCGTCGGCGGTGGTGCGCACGAAGACGCGGTAATAGAGAAGCTCGGGCTTCACCTCGTCGCGGATCGTGTCGGGCGAGATGCTGGTGACTCGCCCGTCGAGCCCGCCGTAGATCGCATAATCATAGGCGCTCACCTTCACCGTGGCGTGCTGGCCGGGGTGGATGAACGCGATATCGCGCGGCGCGATGCGAGCCTCGATCAACAGGCGATCGTCCAGCGGCACGATCTCGATCACCTTGCCGTTGGGGGGCACGACGCCGCCGATCGTCGACACCTCGATATTCTTGACGACGCCGCGCACCGGGGAGCGCAAGGTAAGGCGCTGCAGTGTATCCGAACGGCCACGGATCACCGGCGCCAGTGCCTCGACCTGCTCGTTCGCCTTGGCCAGATCCTGTCGGGCCTCGACCATATATTGCGAGCGCAGATCGGCCTTTTTCAATTCCAGATCGGCGCGCTGCCGCCGCAGGCGCAGCACTTCGACGTTACTGGCGGCGCCGACCGCGATCAGCGATTCGCCGATGCGCAATTCCTTGCCGACCAGATCGAGCGCCTCGTTGGTCAGCCCCAGCGACGCCTGCAGGCTGCGCCGCCGCGTCTCGTACAGCCGCCGCTCGGCGGCGACGAGATCGGGATAGCGGTCAAGCTCGGCGGGGAAGGTCAGCGGCGTGCCATTGGCCTCGGCGCGCAGCCGTGCCTCGCTGGCCAGCGCGGCGCGATATTTGGCGGCACTCTCCTCCACGGTCGAGCCCGCCTGCGTCGGATCGAGCTGCGCCAGTATCTGTCCGGGGCGGACGATATCGTCCTGGCGGACCAGCATCTTCGCGAGGATGCCCCCCTCCAGGGATTGCAGCACCTGCTCTCGACTGGTCGGCACCACGCGCCCGGTGCCGGTCGCCACCTCGTCCAGGCTGGCGAACCACGCCCACGCCAGCGCGATCGCGATCAGGCCGGACAGCAGCCAGATCATTCGCCTGGCGGCCCGTATCGTCCGCGTGCCGCCGTCACCGAACAGATAATCGTCGTCGTCGCGACCGGAACCGAGGGCGATCGCGCTCATGCGGACGCTCCGCCGGCCTGGCGCATCGTGAAGAGCGCGTCCGCCTTGGGTTGATCGAGGACGATCGTGCCGCCATCGACGACGATGATGCGGTCGACCGCCTCCAGCATGCGCGTCCGATGCGTCGCGACGATCAGCGTGCGGCCGCGGCTCCATCCCTCCAGCTGGCTGATGAAATGGCGCTCGGTGGCGTCGTCCATCGCGGCGGTCGGCTCGTCGAGCAGCGCGACCTGTGGCTGGCGCACCAGCAGTCGCGCCAGCAGCAGCGCCTGGACCTGCCCGCCCGACAGGCCGACGCCGCCTTCCTGAACGGGATGGCCAAGGCCGTCGCGCAGGCGGCGGACGAACCCGTCCGCGCCGACCATCGCCAATACCGCCAGGATGTCGCTGTCGGATGCGCCGGCCGCGCCGAGCGTCAGATTCTCGCGTAGCGTCCCGTGGAACAGGCGGCTGTTCTGCGTCAGCAGCCCGACGTCTCGGCGCACGTCCGCTGGGTCGATATGGTCCAGCGCAAGGTCGTCGAGCAGCACTTCGCCCGACAGCGGCTGGAGCAATCCGGACAGTCCCTGCAACAGCGTGGATTTGCCCGCGCCGTTGCGGCCCAGCAGCGCGATGCGCTCACCAGCGGCAATCTCCAGCCGGGGCACGGTCAGCGCCGGCACCGCCTCGACCGTGCCATAGCCGAACGCCGCATGGCGGAGCGAAAAGCGGCCAGCGACCGCGGGCAGCGGAATGCGATGTTCGGCCTCCGGCTGGTCGACCGGCAGCGCCATGATCTGGTTCAGGCTGCCCATCGCGACGCGGGCGTGCTGCCACCGGCTGAGCAATTGCGTGACCTGCGCCATCGGCGCCATCATCCGCGAACCCAGCATCGACGTCGCGACCAGCACGCCGGTGGTGATGTCGCCCGCGATCACCATTGGCGCGCCGACGAAAATGATGGCCGCATAAACGCCGTTCTGTACGTTCTGCGTCCACGTCGTCAGCGTCGCGGTCATCGATCGCAGCCGCAGCTGCGCTTCGCCCGCGACGGCGTTGTAGTGGTTCCATTGATGCTGAAAGCGGTCCTCCGCCTGCAGCGTCTTGATATCCTCCAGCCCCTGTACCGCCTCGACCAGCATCGCGTTGCGCAGCGAGGATTCGCGCATCGATTCGGTGGCCAGCATGCGTAGCCGCCGCTGCGCCAGCAGGCCGGGCAGAATGAGCAGTACCAGCGCCACCATCGGCACCAGCGCGAGCGCTCCGCCGATGTACCACAGCAGCGCCAGGAACAGCAGGAAGAACGGCAGATCGGCGACCGCCGCCACGGTGGTGGAGGTCAGGAGATCGCGTACCTGATCGAGGTCGCGCAGCTGCGCGATGAACGTGCCGGTCGATGGCGGCCTGGCGCGAAGCCGGACGCGCAACGCATGTCCGAAAACGAGATCCGACAGCCGCAGATCGGCGCGCTTGCCAAGCGCATCGACGATATCGGTGCGCAACCGCCGCAGCAGGAAGTCAAAGGCGATCGCGATCATCACGCCGAGGAACAGGATCGTCAGTGTCGGGATCGATTGTGCCGGAACGACGCGGTCGTAGACCTGCATCGAGAACAATACCCCGGCGAGGCCGAGGCAGTTGGTGACCAGCGATGCGATCATCACATGGCCGTAGGTCGGCGCATCACGCAACAGGATCCGCCGCAGCCAGTGATCGCGATAAGGCCGGATATAGGTGTCGACGCGCACGTCCGGGGTGGAGCGCATCGGACGCGGCAGGAGAAGCGCGGTGGCGGCGGCCCGCAGCCCCTCGAGCGGAATATGGCTGCGGGCGCCCTCGTCGCCCGCGAAGGCAAGCGCGGCGCAACCGTTGGCATCGATCGCCTCGATCATCGCGGGGCCATCGCCGTCCAGCACGACGATCGCCGGCAGCCGCCAGCTGGTCAGCCGGGTCGTGTCGAGCGGAACGAAGCGGATGTGCATCCCGCAGGCACGTGCCACGGCACGGATGCGCGCTTCGCGATCACCGCTCCTGTCCCAATTGGCGGCCAGACGCGCCCGCTGCTCGGATACCGGCAGGCGATAATGCCGCGCCACGCGCGCGAAGATGTCGAGCCACGCATCCACGTCATTCGACAGCCGCCGGTCGGGCATGAGCGGCTGGGCGGTCACAGCGTCACCCCGCGCAACGACGTGCCGGACAAGCCCAGGGCAGCGCGCGCGTATCCCGTCAGATACATGCAGTCGAGTTCGAGCCGGCGCAGATCGTGGATCGTGTTGATCGCGTCGAGCCGCACCTGATACAATTCCTGTTCGGCGTTCAGCAGATCGACCAATGTGCGGGTGCCCATCTCCAGATATTGCAGACGATACAGCCGGCTGGTTTCCCGCATGCTGCCCTCGCGCGTGGCCAGGGTGGCGATGATGCTGGTCAGGCTGACGATCTGGCTTTGCGCTTCGGCCAGTTGCTGTGCGCTGTCGTTGCGCGCGCGGAGCGCGGCGGCGCGGGCGGCGGCCAGAGTGTAGTTCGCGCCGCGCACCCGTGCGCGGCTGACATTGCCGCCGAAGACGTTGCCGGTCAGGCGCAGGCCGAGGCTGTAGATGCTGCTGCTGCCGAGCGGCTGCGCGACGTCGGTCGAGGCATCCGCGCCAACCGCGATCGTCGGCAGTCGATCGGCGCGGCGGCCACGCAGATCGGCCTCCGCCTGCTCGACCCGCGCATCGGCCGCCGCGACGGCGGGAACATCGGGCCAGTCGGGCATCGGGCGCGCGCATGCCCGCATCAGCCAGTCGGGCACATCGCTGTCGATCGCGCCCGGCGGCCGGTCCCGCCCGATCAGATAGGCCAGATTGCTCGCCCAGCGCCGCTGCGCGATCTCGGTGCGTTCCAGATAGGCGACCGCCGCATCCACGCGGCCCTGCGCCTGCAAGGCGTCCGATCGCGTCGCGGCGCCCAGCTTCGCGCGCTCGCTGACCAATGTGCCGATCTCCGCCACGCTGTCACGCTGTTCTTCGGCGACGACCTTCAGGGCCGCGGCGCGCTGATTTTCGATCACGGCGGCGCCCGTATCGCGGATCAACTGATCGATGGTTTGCAGCAATTCCTCGCGGCCCACGCGGGTGCCTGCACGCGCCGACGCGACCGCGCTCGATACCTTGCCGAAATCGAACAGCATCTGCGACGCGCCCAGCTCCGGGCGCGGCCGCCAGGTGGTGCTGACCCGGCTGTCGTAACCGCTGCCCAGCCCGGCGGTGATCTGCGGCAAGTAGCCCGCGCGCGCCACGGCAACGTCTTCGCCGCGCGCACCCAGCACGCCGGTCGCTTCCGCGACTGCCGGATGCCAGCGGACCGCCTCCCGGGCGGCCTCCTCAAAGGTTAACCGACCGTCGCCGCTGTTTGCCTCCCCGTTTGCGAAACCGGCCGCCGTGGTGGTAAGCACCACCACGGCGGCGATATGCGCAATAACCCTCGATCGTCTCATGTCACGCCCATCCTCCCTGCAGGCAGTGCTGAGTTGATCGCAGCCTAGATCAATGGCTTATCGAAGCTCAAGTCCATAGAACGTGCATCGTAGTGATCTATGTTACGAGATATAGTCTTTTATCACTGCTGTGGCATTGTTGACAGGCGATGATGCTCATCATTGTCGGAAGTGACCAGATACGAGAGACTGTCGGGACTGGCGGAATTTAGCGGAATCATTTTGGCTGAATCCACTTCCTTCACCATATCGGTGGAAGAACCGCCGTTGTTGTTTCCATTTTGGTCGAGATAATTGCCCAATACCTCTTCGATCGTTCCCTGTCCTTCGAACAAGGTGTAGCCGGCCGGGACGGTATCCTGGGTGTTGAGATGTGGTGCCTGTTCCGGGGCGGCGGCCAGCAACGTCTCCAGAATCGGCACTTCGTCAGACGGGGCGAGGCTCATGGACGTCATCGCAGGGCCCGCCGCCGCCACCGCCACGCCGTCCGCGGGCACGTCGACGATGATGTTCAGCGCCGCCGTCGCGATCGTGCCATTGGGTTGTAGTAGCTGATAGGTGAAGCTGTCGGTCAGGTCGGTCGCCGAATAGGCGAGCGTTGCGCTGGGCTGATAGGTATATTGCCCAAGTTCATCGATCGTCAGCGTGCCGTATCGTCCGGCCAGGGTGACGGGCGTATCGCCGATCTCCGCGAAGCCGGACCCCTGATCCACACGGATTGCCGCGAAGCTGGTATGGGGGTCGTCGTTCGCCAACAGGTCGCCTTGCGCGATCGTCGCACCCGATAGCTGATAGCGATCCAGATAAGTGACCGTTTCGCCCAGCGTCACATTGGTGGTGTAGCCGGTGCCGAGCGAATTGCTGTTCGAAACGGTGTAGGTGTAGGTGCCCGCCGGCAGATCGTCGAGGGTCAGCGACGCGGTCGAACCGAGCAGACCGGACCGGGTTACGTTACTGACGACGTTGCCGCCCGCATCGCGAACGGTGAACGTATAGCTCGTCAGCACGGCGGGTAGCAGGCCGGCGCTGGTGCTGTTCGCGTACAGCGTCACATCGGCGGTGGTGCGTGTCGCGACGGTGAAGCTGTTGCCGCCCGAGCCGGTGCGCGGCGCCAACACCGCGGCCGGCGAGACGAAGCTGAACTCCGCCACCGGCGCGAAGGTCGCGGTGACATTCTGATAGCTGACGCGCGCGATCGCGCTGTCGTCCAGCGCCAGCGGCGCGCCGGTGATCGCGGGGCTGCCGATCGCGATCGACAGGGTGGCGCTTTCCAGTTCACCGTCGCTACGGTCGATCAGCGTGTAGGTGAAGCTGTCGGTCTGTCCGATCGCGCTGGCGGCCGCGGCGGGCGTATAGCTGTAGCTGCCGTCAAGATTGATCACCAGCGTGCCCCAATTTCCCTGCACGCTGGTGCCGTCGGCCACCAATGCGGTGGATACGCCGTTGACGGTGATGCTGCTGACCTGGGTCTGCGGGCTGACGATATCGACCGCCCCGGCGGGGCCGGGATCGGTGATGACGTTGCCGCTCACCGTCTCCGCCTGGACGGACCCGATATCGGTATAGTCGAGGTCAGTGCCGCCGACCGTCAGGCTGCCGAGCACGCCGACGCCGACGCCCTGAAAGGTGACAAAGGCCCGGTACGACCCCGGCGGCAGGGTTTCCTGCGCGACCAGATCGCCGTTGAGCAGCCCGACGTCGAGGATCGACGCCTCCCCGGTGCCCGATACAGCGACCCAGTTCGCACCGTCGAACCGCTGCACCACGACGCTGTAGTTCGAGCCCACCCCGATATCGACCGTCGCGCCGTAGGTGAAGCTGGCGTCGAACTGATGCCCCTCGCGCACCGTGAAGGCGACGTTGGGGATCGTCAGCACCTGAGCCTGCAGATCCAGTGCACCGACCGATACGAGCGCCACATAACCAGCACTGCCGGCGTTGACGGTGGTGCCGACCGGCAGCAGCGTGATCGCCGCGCTGTCGTTGTTGTCGAAGGCACTGATATCGAATGGCGCGACGATGGTGCTGCCAGGCGAACGGTTGCCCGCCTGATCGGCCTGCACCACCGAGAGCGTCGCGCCGGTCAATTGCGCCTGGCCGAGCGTGATCGCGAAGCTGCCGTCACCCGCGACGACCCCGCGACCGATCACCGTGCCGCCGGTGTCGCGAACCTCGACATCGGCGTTCGCCTCCCCATTGCCCGTCAGTGTCGCGCCGTTTGCGCTGACGGCGAGATTGGTCGGGGCGGCGGGCGGCGTGATGTCGGGTGCGAGCAACGCCAGCGGCGTGCCGAGGTTGCCCGCCGGGTCGCGCTGCGCGGCCGACAGCGCCTCACCATTCGCCTGCGCGGGGGTGAGCGTGACGACGTAGGACCCATTCGCACCGACCACCGCGCTGCCCAACGCCACGCCGCCCGCGGTGGAGACCGTCACGGTCGCTCCCACCTCGCCGCTGCCGGTGACGATCGTGCCGTCGGGGGCGACGCTGGCGGTCAGCCCGACCGGCGCGGTCAGGTCCGGCGCGACGAGCGGCACCGGCAGCGACAGATTGCCGCTGCCATCCGCCTGCCGCACCTCCAGCAATTCGCCGTCGCGCTGCGGGGTGGTCAGCGTCACCAAGAAGACGCCATTGCCGTCGACCAGCGCGGTGCCGAGCGATGCGCCGGTCGCGTCGCGCACGATGATCGTCGAGCCGGAGACGCCGGTTCCGTCCACCGTCGTGCCATCCGCGCTGATCGAGGCGATCGGCGCGGGCGGGGCGGTGCCGTCGGGGGCGACGACGATGGCGGGCGGCGACGGGTTTTGCGCCGGATCGGTCTGCACGACCTGCAGCGCTTCGCCATTGGTCTGCGGCGTGGTCAGGACGACGCTGTAGCTGCCGTTCGCGGCGACCAGCGCGGAGCCGAGCGCCTGCCCGCCAGCGCCGATCACCGTCACCGTCGCACCGGCTTCCCCGGAACCCGTCACGCGCGTGCCGTCGGCGGCGATGAACGCGATCGGCGCGGCGGGGGCGGTGATATCTGGAGCGGTCAGGTTGGCGGCGGGCGATATATTGCCGGTGCCGTCGACCTGCCGCACCGTCAGCGCCTGGCCGTTCGCCTGCGCGGTGGTGAGCGGCAGGCTGAAGCTGCCGTCACTCGCGACGACGACCGAGCCGAGTGGCTGGCCGCCCGGGCCGGTCACCGACAGTGTCGCGCCGGCTTCGCCCGTGCCGCTGATTGTGGCCCCGTCGCCCGTGATCGACACGACCGGCGCGGTGGGCGGCGTGGTGTCGGGCGCGGTCAGCGGCAGCGCTGGCGAGATGTTGCTGGCCGCGTCGAGCTGTACGACGGTAAGCGCCTCGCCATTGCGCTGCGGCTGGGCGAGATTGATGATGTAGCTGCCGTCCGACGCTACCGTCGCGGTGCCGAGTGCGTTGCCCTGCGCGTCGCGCACTTCGATCCGTGCATTCGGCTCACCGGTGCCGGTTACCGTCACGCCATCGCCCGCGATCGCGCCGGTCGGAAGCGCCGGCGCGGTGATGTCCGGGGCGGCGACGGTGACCGTAGGGGAGGTGTTGCCCGCTGCATCGGATTGCGACAGCGTCAGCGACTGGCCGTTCGCCTGCGCGGGTTGCAGCGGGGCGGTGAAGCTGCCGTCGGCTGCGACGGTGGCGCTGCCGATCGTGGCGCCCTGCGCGTCCCGCACCGTCACCCTGGCCCCCGCCTCGCCCGTCCCCGACAGGCTGGCGCCGTTCGCGGCGACGCTGCCGATCGGGGTGAGCGGCGCGGTGGTATCGGGGGCGACGATCGCGATGGCGGGGGAGGGATTGCCCGCCGCATCCGTCTGTACCGCGGTCAGCGTCTCGCCATTGCGCAGCGGCGGATTCAACGGCGCGGTGAAGCTGCCGTCCGCGGCCACGATCGCGACGGCGGCGGTCATGCCGGCGGCATCGGTGACCACCAGCCGCGCGCCGGGTTCACCCGTACCCGCGATGATCGTGCCATTGGCGGTCACGTTGGCGATCGGGGCTGCGGGAGGCGTGCTGTCGGCGGCGGTGATCGTCACCGGCGCCGATATGTTGCCCGTGGCATCGCGCTGCGTCGCGGACAGAGCCTCACCATTGCGCAGCGGCGTGCCGAGCGTCGCCGTATAGGTGCCGTCGGCGCCGACGTTCGCCGTACCGATCGTCGCGCCATTCGCGCCGGTGATCGTCACGATCGCGCCGGCCTCGCCGCTGCCGCTGACGGTCACGCCGTCCGCCGCCAGCGCCAGCGTGGGGGCGGCCGGGGCGGTGATGTCCGGCGCGGTCAGCGGGACGGCCTGAGAGCTGTTGCCGGCCGGATCGACCTGGACGACCGTCAGCGCCTGACCATTGGCCTGCGCTGGCGCAAGCGGCACGCTGTAGCTGCCGTCGGCACCGACCAGCGCAACGCCCAGCGGGCCGCCATTGGCATCCGAGACGCGCACCGTCGCGCCCGGCTCACCCGAGCCGGTGATGGTCGTGCCGGTGGCATCGACCGTGGCGGTCGGCAACGCGGGCGGTGTGATGTCAGGCGCGGAGAGGCTGATCGTCGGCGAGATCGCGCCGGCACTGGTTGCCTGTTGCGCGGTCAGCGTTTCGCCGTTCGCCTGTGCGGGCGATAGCGCGGCGGTATAGCTGCCGTCCGCGGCGACCAGCGCGCTGCCGAGCGACGCCCCGGCGGCATCGCGGATCGTCACCGTCGCGCCCGCCACGCCGGTGCCGGTGACCGTCCCGCCATCGCCGCTGATCGCCGCGGTCGGCGCGGGCAGCGTCGTCAGGTCGGGCGCGACGACATTGGTGGCGGGGGACAGATTGCCGGCGGCGTCGGCCTGCGTCACCGACAGCGTCTCGCCGTCGATCCGTGCCGGGGTCAGCGTCGCGCTAAAGGTGCCGTTCGCGGCGATCGTGGTAGTGGCGATGGCGGTTCCCTGCGGATCGCGGATGGTGACGATCGCGCCGGCCTCGCCGGTGCCGGTGATCGTCGCACCATCGCCGCTGAGCACTACGACGGGCGCGGCGGGTGGTGTGTTGTCGGGGGTAAGAATCTGTGTCGCGAGCGAGGTGTTGCCCGCGCCGTCGCGCTGGGTCACGGTCAGTGGTGCGCCATCGATCCGCGCGGGCGACAGCGCGACCGCGAAGCTGCCGTCACCCGCGACCAGCGCGGTGCCGAGCACGGCGCCCGCCGTATCGCGCACCGTGACGGTTGCGCCTGCCTCGCCGGTGCCGGCCACCGACAGGCCGTCACCGGCGACGCTGGCGACCGGTGCGGCGGGCGCGGTGATGTCGGGCGCGGTCAGCGGTATCGCGGCGGACGGATTGCCCGCTTGATCGACCTGTACGACGCCGAGCGTCTCGCCGTTCGCCTGTGGCGGGGTCAGCGTCACCGCATAGGCGCCGTTGGCGCCGGCGACCGCCACGCCGAGGACGCCGCCGGCGGCGCCGGTGACCCGCACCGTCGCACCCGCCTCGGCGGTGCCAGTGACGATTGTGCCGGTCCCATCGATCGCGGCGGTGGGGGCGGCGGGGGCGGTCAGATCGGGCGTGAGCGCATCGGTCGGCGGGGATTCGCGGCCGAGCGTATCGCTTTGTGTGACGTGGACGATTGCCCCGTCGATCCGCGGCGGCGTCAGCGCGACGGTGTAACTGCCGTCAGCCGCCGCTGCGCCGGTCGCGATGATCGCTCCGGCGGAATCGCGCACGGTGATCGTGGCGTTGGCGCCGGCGGTGCCGGTCACCGCAGCACCATCGGGCGAGACGCTGGCCACCGGCGCATCGGGATGGTCGCCGACCACCAGATCGGGCGCGATCGCGATCGTCGTGGGCGACAGATTGCCTGCCGCGTCACGCTGCGTCACCGCCAGTCGCTCGCCGTCGACGAGTGGGGGAACCAGCGCCACGGTGAAGCTGCCCGGGTTGTTCGGGATCACCGCGATGACCTGACCCAGCGGATCGGTAATGGTGACGGTCGCGCCCGCCTCGGCGGTGCCGGTCACGGTGGTGCCGTCGGGCGCGACCGCCGCCACCGGGGGGGCGGGGGCGGTCAGATCGGGCGCGACCAGCGTGACGGCGGGGGAGGCGTTGCCGGCGGCGTCGGTCTGCACCACCGTCAGCGTCTGGCGGTCGATTTGCGGGGTGGCGAGCGTCACCGCGAACAGGCCGCGCGCATCGACGCTGCCACTGCCCAGCAGCGCGCCATTGGCATCGCGGATCGCGATGGCGGCACCCGCTTCGCCAGTGCCGCTGACGACCGCGCCGGAGGCGTCGAGCGTCGGCGCTGGCGGGGCGGGTGGGGTGATGTCGGGTGCGGTGAGCGTTACCGGATCGGAGACATTGCCCGCGGCGTCGGTCTGCACCGCCGTCACCGTTCCGCCATTCGCGGCGGCCGGGCTGAGCGGGACGGTGGCGCTGCCATCGCTGCCGATCGTCGCCTGGCCGATCACACCGCCGCCCGGCCCGGTGACCGTAACGGTGGCGCCAGCCTCGCCCGTCACCTGCGCCGAGGCGCCATCGCCAGCCAGCGTCACGACGGGCGCTTCGGGTGGCATGGTGTCGGGTGCGGTAAGCGTCACGCTGGGGGAGGGGTTGCCGGCCGCGTCGCTCTGCACGACCGCGATGGCGCCGCCGTTGCTGGCCGGTGGAATCAGCACGACGGTGATCGCGCCGTCCACCGCCACCGTGCCGCTGCCGATGACATTGCTCGTAGCGCCGGTCACCGTGACGCGCGCGCCCGGTTCGCCGCTGCCGGACACAATCGTGCCGTCGTCGTTGATCGACACCAGCGGCGCGGCGGGAGGGGTGATATCGGGCGCGGCGACGTTCGTCTCCGGTGAGCGATTGCCCGCCGCGTCGGTTTGCACCACCGTGATCGTCCCGCCGTTGGCCGCCGCCGGGGAGAGCGCGATCGAATAGCTGCCGTTCGCGGCGACCACCGCGCTGCCGATCGCGGCCCCAGCCGCATTGCGCACCGTCACCGTCGCGCCGGCCTCGCCCGTGCCCGACAGGATGGTGCCATCGGCGGACACTTGCCCGGCGGGTGCTGCGGGCGGGATGGTATCCGGCGCGGATATCGTCGTCGCTGGCGAAACATTGCCCGACGGATCGGTCTGCGTGACGCTGATCGTCTGACCGTTCGCCTGCGGCGTCGTGAGCGGCACGGTGACATTGCCCTGTGCGTCGACCGTGCCGGTGCCGATCACTGCCCCGTTTGCATCGCGCACCTGCACCGTCGCGCCTGGTTCGCCAGTGCCGGTCACCGCCCCGCCATCGGCGCGCACCGTGACGACCGGCGCGGACGGCGGGATGTTATCAGCGGCGGGCGCAGCCGAGCGCGGCGCATCGCTGCCGCCGCCTGACATGAGCGCGATCCCGCCACCCACCGCCGCGAGGCCACCCAGCGCGAGCGGCACCGTCAGGGATGAGCCGCCGGCCGCCGCCGCGCCGCCGGTCAGCGCATCGAGATCGCCGATCAGCGAGAAGGTGTCGGCGTCGATCCCCTGGCCCGGGTGGACCAGCCAGTGCTGATCTCCCTCGGTCACCACTGCGTCGCTCTCCACCTGTCCGGCGTCGTGATAGAATTGAACGATGCGCAGAAGCTGGCCGTCGGTGGTGGTGATGATCAGGTCGTCGCCCTGCCGCGTGACGCTGGCGATCTGGTCGCGGCGCAGCGGCAGCCGGACGACGCTGGGATCGCGGAGGGTGACCGTCGCGGCCTCCGCATAGGTGCTCGTGCCGTTCAGCTTGCTGATGATTTCGATCCGCATCGTCGTCCTCCCATCGTCGTGGCAGTGTCCGCGTCTGACCCGGATGACCGGCCGGCGGACGATTCTGTCGGAACGATAAGGTCAGAGGAGGTGGCGCGATCCGGTCTGTCCGATTTCGGATACGAATATCATGGTTAACGAGATGCTTACCAAAAAGGGTGTCGCGACGTCCGGCGCGCGCCGGTTCTGGCGAACGGCCCGCTCGTCGTGGTTCGGGGGGTGGAGTGGCTGCGTTATCCCTGGTCGCCCCAGCCGCCGCCGCCCGGCGTTTCGATCACGATCGTGTCGCCGGGCTCCAGCGCGATCTGATCGCTGCCCGCGAGCGTCAACCAGCGCCCGTCGGCCCGCCGCGCCCATTGCTGCCCGGTCGAACCTGCTTGTCCTCCCGCCAGTCCGAACGGCGCGACCGTGCGGCGGGACGCCACGATCGTAGCGACCATCGGCTCCAGCGCGGTGATCGCGCGCACGACGCCGTCGCCCCCGCGCCAGCGCCCCGCACCGCCCGTGCCGCGCCGGATCGCGAAGCGATCGAGCCGCACGGGGTAGCGCATTTCCAGCACTTCGGGGTCGGTGATGCGGGTGTTGGTCATGTGAGTGTGCACCGCGCTGGCGCCATCGGCGCCGTCGATCGCGCCGGCGCCGCCACAGATGGTTTCATAATATTGATAGTCATCGTTGCCGAACAGGAAGTTGTTCATCGTCCCCTGCGACGCCGCCGCCGCGCCGAGCGCGCCGAACAGCGCATTGCACACCGCCTGGCTGACCTCCGTATTCCCCGCCACCACCGCGCTGCCGGGCGGGGGCGACAGGAAGCTGTCGCGGGGCAGCACGATCGTCAACGGGGCGAGACAGCCGTGGTTGAGCGGAATGTCCTCACCGACCAGACATCGAAAGGCGTAAAGGACCGCCGCCTGGGTCACCGCGGGGGGCGCGTTGCGATTGCCCGGATCGGCGGGGCCGGTGCCGGTAAAGTCGATCGTCGCGCCGCGCGCCGCGCGATCGATCGTGACGCGCACTTTCAGCGGCGTGCCGTCGTCCATGCGATCCTCGAAGACGCCGTCTCGCAACGTCGTGATGACGCGGCGGATGCTTTCCTCCGCATAGTCGCGGACGTGCGCCATATAGGCATCGACCACCGCCCAGCCGTGCGACGCGAGCAGCGCGCGCAGCTCCGCCATGCCGGTTTCGTTGGCGGCCAGTTGCGCGCGGATGTCCGCGACATTCATGTCCGGGCTGCGCGCGGGATGCCGTGCCCCGGTGAGCAGCGCGCGGAACGCGCTTTCCCGAAACGTGCCGCCATCGACCAGCAGCAGATCGTCGATGATGACGCCCTCATCCTCCAGCGTGCGCGACTGCGGCGGTGTGGAGCCCGGCGTCAGCCCGCCGACATCGGCATGATGCCCGCGATTGGCGACGAAGAAACGGATCGTCCCGCCCGTTTCGTCAAACACCGGGCTGATGACCGTGATGTCGGGCAGGTGCGTGCCGCCGTTGAAGGGATTGTTTAGCGCGATCGTGTCGCCGGGGCGCAGTGTGCCGCCGCGCTGGCGGATCACGGTCTGCACGCTTTCGCTCATCGCGCCGAGATGGACGGGCACATGCGGCGCATTGGCGATCAGCCGCCCCTGCGCATCGAACAACGCGCAGGAAAAATCGAGCCGTTCCTTCATGTTGACGCTGCTGGAGGTGTTGCGGAGGACGACGCCCATCCGCTCCGCGATCCCCATGAACAGCGCATTGAACAATTCCAGCCGGACGGGATCGGCGGTGGTCGCGTCGTCTCCGGCGGCGGTGGCGGCCTGCTCGTGGTGCAGCGACAGCACCCCCGCCGCATCGACCGCCACGCGCCAGCCCGGTTCCACCACGGTCGTCGCGATCGCCTCGCGGATCAGCGCCGGGCCGACGATCGTGTCGCCCGCGCGCAACGCGGGCCGGTCGTAGATCGGCGTGGCGTGTTCGACGCCGCCGCTCCACATCACGACGCGGTCAACCGGCGCGGGCAGGGGGCCGTCGCGCGGGGGGAGCGGGGGTAGCGTGGCGGGCGGGGCCGGCAGCAACGCCTCGACGGCGATGCTGTCGACGGTGATCGTCCGATCGGCATCGACGAAGCCGAAGCGCGCGCGATGCGCGCCCTCGAACGCCGCCCGCATCGCCGGCAGCGATCCGAAAGGGACCGGCAAGGCGGTATCGGTGCCGGTGTAGCGCAGATACACCTGCGTCACGCGGCGGATCGCGCTTGCCGCCGGATCGGCGCGCAGGTCGCCGGTGGCCTGATCGCCAAGCCGCGCCGCCAGCGCCGCCAGATCGGGCAGGATCGCTTCGTCGAGAGGGCGCTCGATCGATTGCTGGCGCAGCGCGGCGCGATCCGCCAGTCCCATGCCGAACGCCGACAACACGCCCGCGAGCGGGTGGATCAGCACGATACGCATGCCCAGCGCCTCCGCGACCCGACAGGCATGTTGTCCGCCCGCGCCGCCGAAACATTGCAGGGCGAACCGTGTCACGTCCTCCCCGCGCTCCAGCGCGACCCGCTTGATCGCGGCGGCCATGTGCGCGACCGCGATCGTGACGAAGCCTTCCGCCACCTCGCGCGGATCGTCGCGCCGGCCGGTCGCCGCCGCGATCCGCGCGGCCAGATCGTCGAAGCCTTTCGCCACCGCTGCCGCGTCGAGCGGCTGGTCGCCGGCGGGGCCGAACAGCGCGGGGAAATGGCGGGGCTGGATCTTGCCGAGCATCACGTTCGCGTCGGTGATGGTGAGCGGGCCGCCGCGCCGGTAACAGGACGGGCCGGGATTCGCCCCTGCGCTGTCGGGCCCGACGCGATAGCGCGCACCGTCGAAATGCAGGATCGATCCGCCGCCGGCCGCGATCGTGTCGATCGCCAGCATCGGCACGCGCAGGGCGACCCCGGCAACCTCGGTATCGACGGTGCGCGCAAACGCGCCGGCATATAGCGCGACATCGGTGGAGGTGCCGCCCATGTCGAACCCGATCACCCGGTCATGGCCGGCCGCCTCGGCGGTGCGGGCCGCCGCGACGATCCCCCCCGCCGGGCCGGACAGGATCGCGTCCTTGCCCTGGAACGCGGCGGCATCGGCCAGTCCGCCGTTCGATTGCATGAAGGCCAGCCGTGTGTCGCCCAGCGCCTGCGCGACACGATCGACATAGCGGCGCAGCACGGGCGACAGATAGGCATCCGCCACCGTCGTCCGTCCGCGCGCGACCAGCCCGATCAGCGGGCTCACCGCATGGCTGGCGGAAACCTGCGTGAAACCACATGCGCGGGCGAGCGCGGCGACGCGGCGTTCAGCGTCCGGATGGATCCAATTGTGCGCCAGCGCGATCGCGACCGCCTCAAAGCCTTCCGCCCGCCGACGCGCCAGCATCGCGCGGACCGCGTCTTCGTCGAGGGGGGCGATCACATGGCCATCGACGTCGATACGCCCGCCGATTTCCTCGACCGCGTCATACAGCGGCGTCGGCAGACGGATCGCCAGATCGAACAGGCGCGGGCGGGCCTGATGCCCGATCGCCAGCAGGTCGCCAAAGCCGCGATCGACCAGCAGCAGCGTCCTTGCACCCTTGCGCTCCAGCAGCGCGTTGGTGGCGACGGTGGTGCCCATCTTGACGTCGGCGATCATGCCGGGCGGCAGCGGTGCGCCCTCCGGCAGGCGCAGGATCGACCGGATCCCGGCGATCGCCGCATCCTGATAGCGTTCGGGATTGTCGCTCAACAATTTGGCGGTCGACAGCGTACCGTCGGGCGCGCGGGCGATCACGTCGGTGAACGTGCCCCCGCGATCGATCCAGAATTGCCACGCCATCGTCGACATCTCCAAATTATCGATAAATCGTCAATGAAACCTGCGTGACGCATTGACAAGCCCGCCGCGGCGGGATGAACCTGTGCCGTCACCAAGGGGGCGGAGCAGTGAGCGGAAAGCGGGCGATCGTATCCTCTGCGCATTTGGCGGACGGCGCCGCGCCGGCCCTGTCCGAACTCGAATTCAGCCTCACGCTGGCGGCGACCGCCTATCAGCGCTGGATCACGCGCTGCGCGGCCGCGGCGGGGTTGACGCTGTCGCCGCTGGAGGTGCTGATCCTGCACACCGTCCGCCACCGCGACCGGCCCAAGCGGCTGGGCGACATCACATTGGTGCTCGACATCGAGGACACGCACCTCGCCACCTATGCGCTGCGCAAGCTGGAGACGGCCGGGCTGGTTGAGACGCGGCGGCAGGGCAAGGAGCGGCTGGTCGTCGCTACCGACGCCGGAATCCGCTTCTGTCAGCAATATCGCGACATCCGCGAACTGGTGTTGGCGGATGCGGTCGCCGGGGAGGGGCCTGACGCGGACGCGCTGTCGCAGGCGGCGGACCTGCTGCGCCGCATGTCGGGCCAGTATAACCAGGCGGCACGTGCCGCCGCGACGCTGTAACCCGGACGATGCTGGTCCTGTCGGGAATCGCGATCATCGTCATCGGCTTCGCGCTGGGGGTGCATCCGTTGCTGGTGGTCACGCTGGCGGCGTTCGCCAGCGCGATGGCGGCGGGGCACGGGCCGGTCGAGGTGACCGGGATGATCGGCAAGGCATTCGTCGACGCGCGGTTTTTGGCGGTGGCGTGGCTGGCGCTGCCGACGATCGGCCTGCTGGAACGCGCCGGGCTGCGCGATCATGCGCGCGGCCTGGTCCAGCGATTGCGCGGCGCGACCACGGGGCGCGTCTTGCTGGGCTATCTCGCGCTGCGACAGCTTACTGCCGCGCTGGGACTGACGTCGCTGGGCGGGCATGTGCCGATGGTGCGCCCGATCGTCGCGCCGATGGCGGAAGGGGCGGCGGAGCGCGACGAGGCCGTGCCGCCCGACGACGACACGCGCCAGACGATTCGCGCCCACGCCGCCGCGGTGGACAATATCGGGCTGTTCTTCGGCGAGGATGTATTCATCGCGATCGGATCGATCCTGCTGATCCGTGCGGTGCTGGAGCAGAACGGCATCGTCGTCGCTCCGTTGCAGGTCGCCATCTGGGCGATCCCGACCGCCTTATGCGCTTTCGCGATTCATGGCGTCCGGTTGCTGCGGCTTGACCGGCGACTTTCGGCGGGACGGCGGCGATGATCGGGCTCGACGCGCTGGGCGTGGTCGCCGGGCTGCTGCCCGCCACGGTGGCACTGCATCATGCGCTGGACCGCACGCGCGGCGCTACCCGCTGGCGCAGCGCGGGCTTCTGGGCGCTGTTCGCGGTTACCCTGATCGCTGGCCCGTGGCTGCCTGACGTCGTCAACGGCCTGCTCGTGCTCGGCATGGTCGCGCTCGCGACGCTGGGGCTACGGCCTGGCGCAGTCCGCACCACCGACGACGCCACCCGCGCCGCCAGCGCCGCGCGGCTGCGATCCGCGCTGTTCCTGCCGGCGCTGTGCATTCCAGCGGTGACGCTGGCGGGGACGCTGCTTTTTCCGGACGGGATCGTCGCGGGCCATGCGCTGATCGATCCCAAACAGGTGACCCTGGTGTCGCTGGCCGCGGGTGCCGCGCTGGCGCTGATGCTAGCGATTCGCCTGACACGCGCGCCGCGCGCCGCGCCGGCGGGGGAGGCGCGGCGGCTGGTCGATGCGATCGGCTGGGCGATGGTGCTGCCGCAGATGCTGGCGGCGTTGGGCGGGATCTTCGCGATGGCCGACGTCGGTCGCTGGGTGGCCACCGGCGTGACGACGTTCGTGCCGCTCGACACGTCGACGAGCGCGGCACTGGCCTATTGCCTGGGCATGGCATTGTTCACGATCGTGATGGGCAACGCCTTCGCTGCGTTTCCGATCATGACCGCCGGGATCGGCCTGCCGTTCGTAATCCAGCGTTTCGGTGGCGATCCGGCCGCGGTCGCGGCGCTGGCGATGCTGTCGGGTTTCTGCGGTACGCTGCTGACGCCGATGGCGGCGAATTTCAACATCGTCCCGGTCGCCGCGCTGGAGCTTCGCGATCGTCACGCGGTGATCCGTGTTCAGGCGCCGACGGCGCTGCTGTTGCTGGCGATCAACGTCGCGATCATGGCATGGTTCGCTTTTCCGAAAGGCCCATGACGATGCACCGCCTGACCGAGCCACGCGCCGCGCATTTCGCCAGCATCGCGCTGGGCCATGTGACGCGCGCCTATCCGCACAAGGCGGATCATGTCATGGATGATGACGGCGACGTCTATCGCCCGGCTGACGTGCATCCGGTATTCTACGGTAGTTTCGACTGGCATAGCTGCGTCCACGGCTATTGGCTGCTGGCGCGACTGCGGCGGCTGTTCCCCGGCCTGGATGCGGCGCCGGCGATCGATCGGCTGTTCGACGACCATCTGACCGCTGACAAGCTGGAGCGGGAGCGCGCCTATCTCGACCGCGCCTCCGCGCGATCGTTCGAGCGGCCCTATGGCTGGGCGTGGTTGCTGATGCTGGCGGCGGAGCTGGAGCGCGCGGGTTCGCGCCACGCGGCGGCGCTGCGCCCGCTGGCGACCGCCTTTGCGGCGCGCTTCCATGCCTATCTGCCGGTGCTGACCTATCCGGTGCGCGCTGGCACGCATGCCAATAGCGCGTTCGCACTCGTGCTCGCGGCGCGTTATGCCCGCACGGTCGCGGACGAGGCGTTGCTGACGTTGCTGGCGCAACGTGCGCGCACATGGTTCGGCGGCGATCGCGTGCGGCAGGTGTGGGAGCCGAGCGGCGAGGACTTCCTGTCACCGGTGCTGACGGAGGCGGTGGCGATGGCGACATTGCTGCCGGCGGCGGAGGCGAAGGACTGGCTGTCACGCTTCCTGCCCGATCTGGCGGCGGGCGAACCCGCCGCGCTGTTATCGCCGGTAACCGTCAGCGACCGTAGCGATGGGCGGATCGCGCATCTTGACGGGCTGAACCTCAGCCGCGCCTGGGCATGGCGGGTGATCGCGCCACTGCTGCCGGCGGCGTCCCGCGACGTCGCGCTTGCGGCGTCGGAACGCCACCTTGACGCCGCGCTGGGCGAGGTGGCCGGGGACTATATGGGCGAGCATTGGCTCGCCAGCTTCGCGCTGCTCGCGCTGACGGTGGAGTAATCGTTCCAGCGATCGTCGGGACGGATCAGCCAGCCTCATCCTGCGGCCACTGGAATGGCAGGGCCGTCGTCCCGGTCACGTTCCCGGCGGCGTCGTAGCGGCGCTCGGCGATCGTCCCCACACCATCGTTCGTCACTGCCACCACCGTGCTGCATCGCGTGCCATAGACGGGATCGTCGATGAAGATCGCGGCCGGATCGTCCGCGCTGCTGCCCGGCGGGGCAGGATCGCGCAGCCCCGCGAACAGCGCGTCGAATGCGGTATCGCCCGTCGCCAGCCAGTCGCGGATCACCGCCGACAGCCGCATCGTCTTGCGCCACGGTGGATCGAGGGGGCCATTGGAAATGGCGTGCAAACCGGGCGCGAGCGGAGCGATCGCCATCGTCGGCCGGTTCGCCACGAAGGTCGCGCGTCCCTGTCGGATGGCGATCGCGTTGAAGGGATTGTGCTGCGCCGCCCGCACCTCCTCCGCCGCGATGCTGCCATCCGCCAGCCCGACCACCAGCGCGCCACGCGAGTCGCGCGTCGCGTCGGGGGTGCCGAACCCGCGCAAATTGGTCACCGCCGCGAACCCACCGTCGGCGGACACCGCCAGCCATGTGCCACCGGCGACCAGGTCGCGCCCCGCGAGGATCGCGCGATCATCCCAGCGCGATAGCGGGGCCGCCGCGCGGGCGTGAAACTCATCGCGATTGGCGGCGACGATCAACCGCCAGCGCGGGTGCATCGACCAGGCGAGGGCAAGAACGCACATCGCCGCCGTCTCGGCGCTTCGTCGGGCCAAGTAAACCCTTATACCGGCGCATCGCGGATCGTCTCCATCGCGACGAAGGTGGAGGTGTTGGCGACATGCGGCAGCGCGGAAATGCGCTCGCCGAGGACTTCGCGATAGCGGCGGATGTCGGCGGTGCGGACCTTCAGCAGATAGTCGAAGCTGCTGGCGATCATGTGGCATTCCTCCACCTCGGGGATGCGCAGCACCGCGCGGCGGAATTCGTCGAGCGCCGCCTCGCGCGTGTCGGACAGCTTCACCTCGGTGAAGGCGATATGATCGAGCCCCAGCCGGGTCGGATCGACGATTGCCCGAAAGCCCAGGATGTACCCCTGATCGAGCAACCGCCGCAGCCGCACCTGGCAGGGCGTCTTCGACAGGCCGACGCGCCGCGCCAGTTCCGCGATCGACAGCCGCCCGTCGGCGCGGAGCGTCTCGATGATCCGGCGGTCGAATGGATCGAGCTGGCCGGTTTTTGAAGTGGAATGATCCGTCATTACCCCGATAATAGGTGCGTTTGGCCTGTATTTCGCGATAAATCGTGCCGCTGTCTTCGGCTGAACCGGAATATGCTGACGCCATGACCATGACCGCCCCGTTCGCCGACTTCGCCGCCCCGATCCGTCCGCAGACGCCGCTGCGGGAGGCGATCACCGCCGCCTGTCGACGCCCCGAGCCGGAATGCGTCGTGCCGCTGCTGGAACAGGCGACGCTCGATGCAGGGCTGCGCCGGGCGGCCAGCGCCACCGCCACCGCTTTGGTCTGCGCGCTGCGCGACAAGCACACGGGCGGCGGTGTCGAGGGCCTGGTGCAGGAATATGCGCTGTCCAGTCAGGAGGGCGTCGCGCTGATGTGCCTTGCCGAAGCGCTGTTGCGCATCCCCGACGACGCCACCCGCGACGCCCTGATCCGTGACAAGATCGCGGGAGGCGACTGGCGCAGCCATGTCGGCGACGGACGCTCGCTGTTCGTCAACGCGGCCACCTGGGGGCTGGTGGTGACCGGCAAGCTGACCGGCAGCGTCAACGACAGCGGCTTGGGCGCGGCGCTGACGCGGCTGATCGCGCGCGCCGGCGAACCGGTGATCCGGCGCGGCGTCGACATGGCGATGCGGATGATGGGCGAGCAGTTCGTGACCGGCGAGACGATCGACGAGGCGCTGAAGCGTGCCCGCCCCCTGGAGGCGCGCGGTTTCCGCTACAGCTACGACATGCTGGGCGAGGCGGCGACGACCGCCGCCGATGCCGACCGCTATTATCGCGACTATGAGCAGGCGGTGCGGGCGATCGGCGCCGCGGCGGCCGGGCGGGGCATCTATGCCGGACCGGGGATCTCGATCAAATTGTCCGCGCTGCACCCGCGCTACGTTCGCGCGCAGGCCGATCGCGTGATGAGCGAACTGCTGCCACGGGTGAAGGCGCTGGCGGTACTGGCGAAAAACCACGACATCGGCCTCAACATCGACGCGGAGGAGGCGGACCGCCTCGAACTGTCACTGGACCTGCTGGAGACGCTGGCGTTCGATCCCGCGCTGGCGGGATGGGACGGGCTGGGTTTCGTCGTTCAGGCCTATGGCAAGCGCTGTCCGCTCGTGATCGACTGGATCGTCGATCTGGCGCGCCGCGCCGGGCGGCGGATCATGGTGCGGCTGGTGAAAGGCGCTTACTGGGACGCCGAGATCAAGCGCGCGCAGGTCGACGGGCTTGCCGACTTTCCGGTCTACACGCGCAAGATCCACACCGACGTGGCCTATGTCGCCTGCGCGCGGAAGCTGCTGGCGGCGCGCGACGCGGTCTTTCCGCAGTTCGCGACGCACAATGCGCAGACGCTGGCGACGATCTACCATCTCGCCGGTCCCGATTTCGCGATGGGCGACTACGAGTTCCAGTGCCTCCACGGCATGGGCGAACCGCTGTACGATGAGGTCGTCGGCGAGGAGAAGTTGGGGCGGCCGTGCCGAATCTACGCGCCGGTGGGCACGCATGAGACGCTGCTCGCCTATCTCGTCCGTCGATTGCTGGAGAATGGCGCCAATTCCTCGTTCGTGAACAGGATTGCTGATCCCGAAGTGCCGATCGTCGAATTGGTCGCCGATCCGGTCGCGGCGGTGCGCGCGATGGCGCAGCCGGGACAGAAGAACCCGCACATCGCGCTGCCCCGCGATCTGTATGGGGCCCGGATCAATTCGGCCGGACTGGATCTCAGCGATGAAGGCGTACTGGCGATGCTGGGCGACCGGCTGGCCGAGGCGGGCCCCTGGGAGGCCGGCGATGAAGGGGATGCGCGCGCGGTGCTCAACCCCGCCGACCATCGCGACCGGGTCGGCATCGTGCGTGAGATGGATGCCGACCAGGCCCGCGCTTCTGCTGCCGCAGCCGCCGCTGCCGCGCCGGACTGGGCGATGGTGCCGCCGATCGAGCGCGCCGCGATACTGGAGCGTGCCGCCGACCTGATGCAGCAGCGCATGCCCGAATTGCTGGCGCTGATCGTGCGCGAGGCGGGCAAGTCGTTGCCCAATGCGATCGCGGAGGTGCGCGAGGCGATCGATTTCCTGCGTTATTATGCCGAACAGGCGCGCACCACGCTGCAGGCGGACGCAGCCGGGCTGGGCGTCGTCACCTGCATCAGCCCGTGGAACTTCCCGCTGGCGATCTTCACCGGCCAGATCGCGGCGGCGCTGGTCGCGGGCAATGCGGTGCTCGCCAAACCGGCGGAGGAAACGCCGCTGATCGCTGCGCAGGGGGTTGCGATCCTTCATGAGGCGGGGATTCCGGCGGCGGTGCTGCGGCTGGTGACGGGTGATGGCGCGATCGGCGCCGCGCTGGTCGCCGCGCCGGAGACGGCGGCGGTGATGTTCACCGGCTCGACAGAGGTGGCGCGGCTGATCCAGAAAACGCTCGCCACCCGCCTGTCGCCGTGCGGCGCACCGATCCCGCTGATCGCGGAAACGGGCGGACAGAATGCGATGATCGTCGACAGTTCCGCGCTTGCGGAGCAAGTGGTCGCGGACGTGATCGCCTCCGCTTTCGACAGCGCGGGCCAGCGGTGCTCCGCGCTGCGCGTGCTGTGCCTGCAGGAGGAGGTCGCGGATCGCATTCTCTCGATGATCAAGGGCGCGCTGCACGAATTGTCGATCGGCCGCACCGACCGGCTGGCCACCGATATCGGGCCGGTCATCACCGCCGAGGCGAAGGCGACGATCGAGCGCCATATCGCCGCGATGCGCGCCAAGGGGCGCCGGGTGGAGCAACCGGCGCTGTCGGGCGACGTCGCGCACGGCACGTTCGTCGCGCCGACGATCATCGAACTGCCCGATCTGGCCGATCTGGAGCGGGAGGTGTTCGGCCCCGTCCTGCACGTCGTGCGTTTCCGCCGCGCCGGGCTGGACCGGCTGATCGACCGGATCAACGCGACCGGCTACGGCCTGACCTTCGGGCTGCACACCCGTCTCGACGAGACGATCGCCCATGTCACCAGCCGGGTGAAGGCGGGCAATCTGTACATCAATCGCAACGTCATCGGCGCGGTCGTCGGCGTGCAGCCGTTTGGCGGTCGCGGCCTTTCGGGCACGGGGCCGAAGGCCGGCGGGCCGCTGTATCTCGGCCGCCTGACCGCGCGCGCACCGCTGCCGCCCGCGATCGCGTCCGACCACGCCGATCCGGCGGCCCGCGATCTGGCGCTGTGGCTGGAGGAGCGTGGCGAGGCCACCGCTGCGCAGTCGGTACGCGCCTCGATCGCGGCGTCGCTGCTGGGGGCGGAGGTGGAGCTGCCCGGTCCGGTCGGGGAACGCAACCTATATGCCCTGCATCCGCGTGGGCGCGTGCTGCTGCTGCCGCTGACCCGCGCGGGGCTGTTCGAGCAGCTCGGTGCGGCGCTGGCCGGCGGCAATGAGGTGATCGTCGGCGAGGGCGAGGTGCCCGCGGATCTGCCGGCCAGCGTGCTGCATCGCCTCCATCCCGCCACCGACTGGCGCGCTGAGGGCCCCTATGCGGGGGCATTGATCGAGGGCGGGCGCGACGCGGTCGGCGCCGCGCTGCGGGCGTTGGCGGAATTGCCCGGTCCGATCGTGCTGCCGCAAGCCGGCAGCGCTGGCTATCGCCTAGACTGGCTGGTCGAGGAGGTATCGACCTCGATCAACACCACCGCGGCGGGTGGCAACGCGAGCCTGATGGTGCTGCCCGTCAGCTAAGGCAAACTTTGGTACGGTTCTGCACGACCCGCGGCAAGCTGTTGGTAAGCGTTGCTGGCCTATGGCATGCGGTTATGTTGCCGCGCTCCATCTCCACCCGCGTCCTGCTGGCGTTCGGAACGGTGTTCCTCCTGGCGTTGGGATTGCTGGCGATCGGACTGATCGCCGCGCATGACGTGAATGTCGAAAGCCAGCAGATGAAGCGGCTCGCGACCATGTTGCGCACCGAGGAGGAGCATGACCGGCTGCAACAGCGATTGCGGCTTGGGATCGGCGACGTCACGCGCCGCGCGGAGGCGGGGCGCCCGATCGCCGCCGCGTCGCTGACGGGCCTTCTCAGCATGTTGGCCACGTTTGACCGGCAGGCCGTCGCATCGCCGTCGTTCGTGTCGCCGGATCTGGCGATGTTGCTGCAGGAGCAGGCCGCAGCGGCGCATCAATTCGTGCTCACCGGGCGCGCGCTGGTTCGGATCGCGCCGCGCGAGCCGGCGGCGATCGCCGCCAGGATGCCGGGCTTCCTTACCGCGCTGCGACGGCTGGAGCGGGCGCGCTCGAACGTCCGCCTGCGCCTGGTGCGTGATGTGGACGCGGCGATGCTGCGGCATTCCGGCCAGGTATCGGCCGCATCGTTGCGTATCCTGCTGGGCAGCGCCGGATTGCTGACTATCCTGATGGTGCTGATCGTCTGGCTGCGCCGCCAAGTGATCGAACCCATCGTGCGCATCGCTGACCGGCTGCGACAGTTCAATGCCGGGCACGACGGTGTCGCCGACGTGCCCGGCCTTTCCCGGCGGGACGAGTTGGGCGATCTGGCGCGCGGGCTGAACGAATATCGCCGCGCGATGCAGCAACGCCGGCAGGCCGAGCGGCGCGCCGATTTCCTTGCGCATCACGACGTGCTGACCGGGCTGGCCAACCGCCTGCTGTTCGACGAGCGGCTGGCGCACGAGCTGGCGCGGGCGCAACGCACCGCGGAAAAGGTCGCGGTGTTCGCGATCGACCTGGATGATTTTAAGGCGATCAATGATCGATTCGGCCATGCCGGGGGCGATGCCGCGCTGGTGAGGGCGGCGCGATTGCTGACGCGCTGCGTGCGCGCCGACGATCTGGTGGCACGGCTGGGCGGCGATGAATTCGCGATCATCCAGGTCGCCGCGGAGCAGCCGCGCGCTGCCGAGACGCTTCTGTCGCGCCTGTTCGATACCTTCGAACGCACCGAGGCCGAGGATATCCCGCTGCGGCTCAGTGTTGGCGTGGCGGTGTCCGGCGACGACCATGGGCTGGAGGAACTGTACAATCTGGCCGACATGGCGATGTACCGCGCGAAATCGGAAGGGCGGCATACCGCGCGTTTCTTCGACGATGGACTGAAGGAAGAGGTGCGCCTGCGCTGGCGGCTGGGCCATGATCTTGAAGGCGCCATCGAGCGCGGCGAACTGCACCTGTGCTATCAGCCGATCGCCGACGCAGGAACGCTGCGCGTCCATGGCTATGAGGCGCTGCTGCGCTGGACGCACCCGGAACTGGGCGAGATCTCGCCTGACCAGTTCATTCCATTGGCCGAATCGAGCGGCGGCATCGTGCCGATCGGGCTGTGGGTGGCGGATCAGGCGATGGCGGCCGCGGCGCAATGGGACGAGCGCGTGTCGCTGGCGCTCAATCTGTCGCCGATCCAGTTCCGGCACGAACGGCTGGCGGACGAGCTGCTCGCGCTGGCGGCGCGGCATCGGATCGCGCCGCGCCGGCTCGAATTCGAGGTCACCGAAAGCGCGACCCTGCTGGGAACGCGGCGCGAGGCGGTGCTGACGACATTGCGCGCATTGCAATCGGCGGGGGCGCAGGTGGTGATGGACGATTTCGGCACCGGCCATTCGTCGCTCGGCAATCTGCGCGAATTCCGTTTCGACAAGTTGAAGGTCGATCGCAGTTTCGTCCAGTCGATGGTCGATCATGCGCCCTCCGCCTCGATCGTCCGCAGCATCGTCGCGCTGGGCCAAAGCCTCTCCATCCCGGTGGTGGCCGAAGGGGTGGAGACGTCCGTGCAATTGCAGGTGCTCCGTGGCTGGGGCTGCGATGAGGTGCAGGGCTATTTGATCGGGCGACCGATGGCGCAGCCCGATGTGATGGTGCACGGCACCAGCCTGTACGGGTGAGCAGCGGGAGACTCGTCGCGATGATCGGCACCGGCACGCCTGCCACTGGCTTTCGCGCGGTTCCGGCCTATGAAGCGCCACCATGGTTCTTCTCGCGCAACGCGCCGATCTCGATCATCTGGCCGGGCTGGGCCGACACCGCCGCCTGACGCCCCGCACCGGGATCGACTTTTCCTCCAACGACTATCTGGCGCTGGCCGGGGACCCGCGGCTCTCGGCGGCGGTGCGCGAGGCGATCGAACGCGGGGTGGCGGTCGGCTCGGGCGGTTCGCGGCTGCTGCGCGGCAACGATCCCGAACACGAACGGCTGGAGGAGGCTGCCACCGCCTTCTTCGGTAGCGACAGCGCATTGTTCTTCGGCAGCGGCTATGCCGCCAATGTCGCCATCCTGGCCACGCTGCCGCAGCGGGGCGACCTGATCCTGCACGACGAACTGGTCCATGCCAGCGCCCATGACGGCATGCGCCAGTCGCGTGCCGCGATGCAGGCCATCGCCCATAACGACGCCACCGCCTTTGACGATGCCATTTCCCGGTGGCGGGGCGGGGGCGGCACCGGCACGCCGTGGATCGTCGTCGAAAGCCTGTACAGCATGGATGGCGATCGTGCGCCGCTGCACGATCTGGCGGATATCGCCGCCCGGCACGACGCGATGCTGATCATCGACGAAGCGCATGCCACCGGGGTGTTCGGTGCGGACGGGCGGGGTGAGGCGGCCGCGCTGCAGGGCCAGGATCGCGTCATCACGCTGCACACCCTGGGCAAGGCGCTGGGGTGTGAGGGGGCGCTGGTATGCGGCAGCCGCACCGTGCGCGATTTCCTGATCAATCGCGGGCGGACCTTCATCTTTTCGACCGCGCCGTCGCCGTTGATGGCGGCGGCGGCCTGCGCCGCGCTGGAGGTGCTGGCGACCGATCCGGCGCGGATCGAACGGCTGCACGCGCTGATCGGGCATGCCGCGCGCCGGTTCGCGTCGCTGGGCAGCGCGGTGCAGGGGACGCAGATCATCCCCCATATCATCGGCGACGATCGCCGCACCGTGGATGTCGCCGCCGCCGTTCAGCGTGCCGGTTTCGATGTCAGGGCGATCCGCCCGCCGACCGTCGCCGCCGGCACCGCCCGGCTGCGTATCACGCTGACGCTGCATGTCGATATCGCGCAGATCGACGCCCTGGCCGGGGCCGTGGAGGATATTCTGGCATGCGCATGATCGTGGTGACCGGCACGGATACCGGGATCGGCAAGACGGTGATCGCGGCGGCGCTGACCCGTGCGCTGAACGCGCATTACTGGAAGCCGGTGCAGGCGGGGCTCGACGAGGGGAGCGACGCGGGTGCGGTGACGCGGCTGGGCCTCGACCCCGCGCGTGTCCTGCCAGAGGCGTATCGGCTCATCACGCCCTGCTCGCCGCATCTCGCGGCGGAGCTGGACGGTGTGACGATCGATCCCGCCCGGCTGACGCCGCCTGCCGTACCGGGCCGGCTGGTGGTGGAGGGAGCGGGCGGGGTGCTGGTACCGGTCACTCGCGAATGGCTCTACGCCGACCAGTTCGCGCAATGGGGCGCACCGGTGGTGCTGGTCGCGCGCACCGCGCTGGGGACGATCAACCACAGTCTGTTGTCGATCGAGGCCTTGCGGGCGCGCGGCGTGCCGATCGCCGGGATCGCCTTCGTCGGTGACGCGAACGAGGACAGCGAGGCGACGATCGCCGCGATCGGCGGGGTGCGGCGGCTGGGGCGCCTGCCGATCCTCACCCCGCTGAACCCGGCCACTTTGGCTGCCGCTTTCGCCGCCGGCTTCGATCTGGAGGGTATCGTATGAGCGAATCGCCCGTATGGCACCCGTTCACCCAGCACGGCCTGCGGGAGCCGATCCCGCTCGTCACCCATGCCGAGGGCGCGGTGCTGCATACGCAGGACGGTCGCCGCATCGTCGACGCAATCTCCTCCTGGTGGGTGACGACGCACGGCCACAACCATCCCCGGATCGTCGCCGCGATCCGCGCGCAGGCGGAACGGCTCGATCAGATCATCTTCGCCGGCTGGACGCATGAACCCGCCGAACGGCTTGCGCGCGATCTGCTGACGATCATGCCGGCCGCGCTGACCCGCGTGTTCTTTTCCGATTCGGGATCGACCAGCGTGGAGGTCGCGCTGAAGATGGCGCTGGGGTATTGGAATGCCCGTGGCGAGGCGCGCCACCGGATCGTGGTGATGGAGCACAGCTATCACGGCGATACGATCGGCGCGATGTCGGTCGGCGCGCGGGGCGTGTTCAATAGCGCTTATGCGCCGCTGCTCTTCGACGTCACGACCATCCCTTATCCCGGCGGCGGGCGCGAACAGGCGACGCTCGACGCGCTGTCACAGGCGTGCGCCACGGGCGCGGCGGCGTTTATCGTCGAGCCGCTGGTGCTCGGCGCGGGCGGCATGCTGTTCTACGATACCGAGCTGCTACGGCAGATGCGCGCGATCTGCGCCGATGCGGGCGTGTTGTTCATCGCCGACGAGGTGATGACCGGCTGGGGCCGTACCGGCACGTTGCTGGCGTGTGAGCAGGCGGCGGTGGTGCCCGATATCCTTTGCCTGTCGAAGGGGCTGACCGGCGGCGCGATCCCGCTGGCGGTGACGCTGGCCAGCGAACCGGTATGGGACGCGCATTATGCCGAGGACAGGGCGCGCATGTTCTTCCATTCGTCCAGCTACACCGCCAATCCGATCGCCTGCGCGGCCGCCAATGCCAATCTGGCGATCTGGCGTGATGAGCCGGTGCGCGCGCGGATCGACCGGCTCGCGCTGGCCCAGGCCGATCGGCTGGCGAAGGTGGCGCGGCATCCGCGTGTGTCCGGGGCGCGGCAATGCGGGACGATCGCAGCATTCGAGCTTGACGCCGGGCAGGGCTATCTATCCGCGCTCGCACCCCGGCTGCTGCGGTTCTTCGCGGAGCATGACGTGCTGCTGCGTCCGCTGGGGGAGACGGTGTACGTGATGCCACCCTATGGCATCACGCCGGACGAGCTGGACCGCGTCTACGCCGCCATCGCCGCCGCATTGGACGAAGTTCGTTAAACCGGGGGTAGCGGTTGCAGCGGCGCGGGGACGCTGGCCGGCGACGGGTTGCCCGCCGTGTGGCGGCGGCGATTGGCGACCATACGATCGTGCAGCCGGGTGATCGCGCGGCTGCCGGTCGCGGCGAACAATCCCGGCAGCAGCGCGTGGATCAGGCAGGCGATGCCGGCGCCGATCATCGTCACCCCGAACCCGCCGGCGGCGACGAAATGCTCACGATAGCTTTCCCCGACGCTGCGCGGATGATCGGTGAACAGGCGATCGATCATGGTGCTTCCCTTCCCGTGGTCCCTCGAACGGAAGATTAGCGGGAGACCGGGAGAAACGCTTTCTTTTGTGCTGCCTTTTCGCCAGAATGCGAAAATATTGTTCTTCGTATCTAGTGAAGCAGAGAATGTCATGATCGACCCTACCGACCGTCGCATTCTGGCTATTCTTCAGGAAGACGCCACCGTCCCGATCGCCGAAGTGGCGGCGCGCGCCGGGCTGTCGCAAACGCCGTGCTGGAAGCGGATCAAGCGGATGGAGCGCGACGGGATCATCGATCGCCGCGTCGCAGTGCTCAACCGGGACGCGCTGGGCCTGGGCGTCACGGTCATCGTCGCGGTCCGCACCGCGCAGCATAGCGACGAATGGCTGCACAGCTTCGCCGAAGGGGTGTCGCGCATGCCGGAGGTGGTGGAAGTCTATCGCATGAGCGGGGAGATCGATTATCTTCTCAAGATCGTCGCGCGCGATATCGCGGATTATGACCGCATCTATCGCAAGCTGACCAAGGTGGCGCCGATGCACGACGTTTCCTCGTCCTTCGCGATGCAGGAGATCAAATCGACCACCGCGCTGCCGCTGTAGCGGCGATGTGGTTGATCCGCGCGCGGCATCGCGTACAGCGCGCTTCCCCTTATGGCATTGCGACGGACGGGACGCATGGCAGACGATAGCTGGGGCGCACCTCGCTCCCCCCACAGATCCGACCGCGAGGCGGAACGCGCCGCCGATCGCGAGCGCCGCGCGCGTGAACGGATCGCCGCCGCCGAAGCGCGCACCGCGCTACGCCAGTCGGCGCGGGACGGCGCGCTCCGCGAGCGTGAGGCGGCTCGTGAGGCGCGTCGGCAGGAGGAAGAGCAACGCCGCAACGAGCGTATCGAGGAACGCGACGCGCGGCCGAAGCGGCGTGCCTCGGGATCGCTGCGGCAGACCGGCGAGGAACGCCTCGTGCGTGACGTGCGGCACTATGCCACCGCCGTCGACCATCAGCGCATCGTCACGCTCGCCCGGCGCGGCGCAACGGTCGCGGGGCTGGCGACGGTGTTCGGCATCAGCGAGGCGGAGGTGGAAGCGATCCTCGCGGATGAGGGATCAGTGGCAGAAGTGGAGACAACGCGCACCGCCCCCTGATCGGGGGTGCGCGATCCTGAGCGCCTTTCCCTCGCTCTGGGGCTGGTCTCACAGCGATCCGCTCGTCGCATGAGCGGTGCATCGACGCGGGCTATCGGCGGCGGCGCAACGCCTTCAGATCGATGCCCAGGCGATTGACGCGATAGTAGAACGTCTTGCGTGGGATCTGGAGCGAGGCGATCGCCGTGGCGATTTCGCCGTTGGCGGCGGCCACCGCTTCCTCGATCACGGCGCGTTCGAAGGCATGGATCCGCTCGATGAGACCGGGGACTTCGCCCTGCGGTGCTTCGGCGGGCGTCTCGATGCCGAGGCACAGCCGCTCGGCAAAGCGCGCCAGTTCGCGGACATTGCCGGGCCACGCCCGTGCCATCGCCCGGGCGGGCCAGCCGCCCAGCGGCGGGGCGGATTGCCGCAAGGCGGTGGCGGCGCGATCGATCAGATGCGCCAGCAGCAACGGGATATCCTCCGTCCGCTCTGCCAGCGGGGGCATGCGCAGCGGCACCCCGGCCAGCCGGTGATACAGGGTGTCGGGCAGCGCCGCGCCGTCGCCGTCGCCGATGGTGGCGATGATGCGAACGTCGACCGCGTCGGGATCGCGCGTATCGAGCGCCACCGCGCGGGCCTCGACGAACCGCGCGAGCCGGTCGTGCAGCGCGGGCGGGGAGCGATGCAGTTGATCGAGGAACAGCGTGCCACGATCCGTCCGCGCGATGATGCCGTTGCGCGCGAACAGCTCGCGCTCGATCATCTCGGCGGGGATCGTCGCGCAATCCACCAGCGTGAAGCGGTGCCGCGCGCGTCGCCCGCCGGCGTGAAGCAACCGCGCATAATGTTCCTTGCCGGTGCCGGTCTCTCCCTCGATCACGCAATCCAGCGTGGCGTCGGCAAGCGTCGCGATCAGGCCGCGCAACCGCCGGATGGCGGGGCTTTCCCCGATGAACACGTCACTGCCCTGCGCCTCCGCCGCGCGGCGGAGGCGGCGGTTCTCGATCGTCAGCGCGCGGGCGGTGACCGCGCGATGCAATGCCGCGATCAGCGCATCGGGATCGAACGGCTTGGCGAGGAAATCCCATGCGCCCGCCTTCAGCGTATCGACCGCCATCGCGATATCGCCATGGCCGGTCATCAGGATCACCGGCAGATCGGGATCGCGCGCATGCAACTGACGGAACAGGTCGATCCCCGATTCGCCGGGCATCCGCACGTCGGTGACCACCACGCCGGGGAAGTCCGCATCGATGGCGGCGCGGGCCGGCCCGGCGGCGGCATAGTCGCTCACCTGAAATCCCGCGAGCGTCAGCAATTGCCGGGTGGCGGCGCGCAGATCGTCGTCGTCATCGACCAGCGCGACGGTGCCATGATGCGGATCGCTCACGCGCGGGGCAGCCGCAATTCGAAGCTGGCACCCCGCGGGCTCGGCACCAGTCGCAACCCGCCCCCCATCTGCTCGGCGATATCATGCGCGATGACGAGGCCGAGGCCCAGGCCATCCGGGCGGCTGGTGACGAATGGCGTGAACAGCCGCGCCGCCACGGCGGGCGCGATGCCCGGGCCATTGTCCGTCACCAGCAGCCGGACGCTCGCTGGCTCCGCCATGATCGTCAGCGCGATCCGTGGGTCGGGCGTCGTAGCCAGCGCCTCGACCGCATTCTGCAACAGATTGACCACCACCTGCTCCAGCCGCACGCGCCCGCCCATCACCCGCAGCGCCGGATCGATCGCGGCGCGATCGAGCGTCACCGTTCGCAACTGGTGTCGCAGGATCAGCATTGCGCCATCGATCACTTCCGCCAGCGATACCGGGCGCAGGTCGCCGGGCTTGCGCCGTGCGAAGCCGCGCAATTCGGTGGTGACACTGCCGATACGGTCCGCCAGCCGCGCGATCGCCCCCAGATTGTCGTCCACCGTCGCGAGATCGCCGCGCTCCAGCAGCATCTTGCTCGTCTGCGCATAGGTACGGATTGCGGCGACGGGCTGCGCGGTTTCATGCGCGACGCCGGCGGTGACCTGTCCCAGCGTGGCCAGACGGTTTGCCTGGCGCAGCACCTCGCGCAGTTCGGCGGCGCGTGCTTCGCTGGCGCTGCGTTCCTCCATCTCGCGGCTGAGCGCGTGGGTACGCTGTTCCACCGCGGCTTCCAGCTCGGCGGTACGCCGCGCGCGCGAGGCGGCACGCTCGCGCCACATCCACGCCAGCACCGCGAGCGCCAACAGAAACGCCGCCGCGCTTCCGGCCGCGATCGGCCCCCATGCCAGCGCCTCGCCCGCGGGGAACAGCAAGGTCAGCTGCCAGCCGGGCTGGCGAACGGGCAGGGTGCTGGCCAGATAGGGGCGTTGCCCGACGCGCCACACCAGGTCGTCACGGCGCAGCGGAAGGATCTGCATCGGCGCGTCGCCGCGCAGTGCGTCGGCCCGCGACCGTGCCGACTGATGCGGGTCGAGCGGCCGTGTCGAGGCGAAGCGCCACGCGGGGCGGCTGCTGACCAGCACCACCCCGGCCGCGTCGGTGACGAAGCTGATGCCGCGCGCCGCGCGCCACGTCGCCTCGAGCCGGTCGAACACCAGCTTGACGACGATGACCCCGCCGCCGGAGGTCCGCCGCGAAAGATAGAGACCCGGCTGGCGGCTGACCGTACCGATCGCGAACTGGCTGCCCGATCCGCTGCGCAGCGCGTCCTGCACATAGCGGCGAAAGCGGTAGCTGGCGCCGACGAAGCTTTGCGGGGAGCGGTAGTTGCTGGCGGCGATTGCTTCGCCGCCGATGCCGACGACGTAGATAGCGGCTGCACCGGTGGCGCGTGCCAGTGCCTCCAGCTTGCGGTCGAGCGCCGGCAGGACGGCGACATCGCCTGCCACCGCGCGCGTGATGTCGCGATCGTCCGCGAGCGCGAGCGGCAGCAAGCGAAAACGGGCGATCTCGCTGTCGAGCAGCGCGGCCTGCAAGCGGGCGGCGGCGCTGGCATCCTGTCGGGCCGAGCCGAGTGCGATGTCGCGGGCCACGACGAACGACAGCGCCGCCACCGCCAGCGCCGCGATCGCAACCCCGGGCCACCACCAGGGGAATCGGGCGGCGAAACGTGACATGTCAACGATGTACCGCACGCCGACGGCCAAGTGCAAATTCTTGCACTTTGCCAGTTCGGAATGTGTCATTTGTTGCCGCCGTATCCGGTGGATTAGCGAGAGGAAGGTTATTCAAGCAATTGATAATAAGTTGGAAAAACTCATTTCTTCTTTTCCATCGCGTCGATCATCCATGCCGTGCACACTGGCGGGAAGCCGCAATTTCCATCGCTGACGAGCGATGATAGCGGAGCGAGAGAGGATCGAGGCCATGTCACCCATCGTCACCCATGCCGCCGACGGCGCGCTGCCGCCGACGCGCCGCCCGTGGTATCTGCATCTGTATGTCCAGGTGCTGATCGCGATTGCGGCGGGGGTGCTGATCGGTCATTTCGCACCGGCGACGGGCGAGGCGATGAAGCCGATCGGCGATGGCTTCATCAAACTGGTGAAGATGATCATCGCGCCGGTGATCTTCCTGACGATCGTCACCGGTATCGCGGGGATGCGCGATCTAGCGGCGGTGGGGCGCGTAGCGGGCAAGGCGTTCGCCTATTTCCTGACCTTCTCGACGCTGGCGTTGATCGTCGGCCTGATCGTCGGCAACGTCTTGCGTCCCGGGGCCGGGCTGAACATCGATCCCGCGACGCTGGATGGCGGAAAGGTGGCCGAATATGCCGCCAAGGCGCATGACGCGACGCTGACCGGCTTTCTGCTCAACATCATCCCCGACACGTTCATCTCGGGGCTGAGCGAGGGCAATATCCTGCAGACGCTGTTCGTCGCGATCCTGTTCGGGATCGGGCTGGCGATGATCGGTGAGCGCGGCGAGCGTATCACTCACGCGCTGGAGGATCTGTCGCTGGCGGTGTTCAAGGTCGTGTCGATCCTGATGAAGGCGGCGCCGATCGGCGCGTTCGGCGCGATGGCGTTCACGATCGGCAAATATGGCGTCGGCACGCTGGCCAATCTCGTCGCGCTGGTCGGCACCTTCTATCTGACGTCGCTGGTGTTCGTGATCGTCGTGCTGGGGCTGATGGCGCGCGTCTGCGGCTTCTCGATCTTCCGGCTGATCGCCTATCTGAAGGCGGAACTGCTGCTGGTCCTCGGCACCTCTTCGTCGGAAAGCGCGCTGCCCAGCCTGATCGAGAAGATGGAGCGGGCGGGCTGTCCGCGGTCGATCGTCGGGCTGGTCGTGCCGACGGGCTATTCGTTCAATCTCGATGGCACCAACATCTATATGACGCTGGCGGCGCTATTCATCGCGCAGGCGACCGGGGTCGATTTGTCGCTGGGGCAGCAATTGCTGCTGCTGGCGGTCGCGATGCTGTCGTCGAAAGGCGCGGCAGGGGTGACCGGGGCGGGGTTCATCACGCTGGCGGCGACGCTGTCGATCGTGCCCAGCGTGCCGGTGGCGGGCATGGCGCTGATCCTCGGGGTCGATCGCTTCATGAGCGAGTGTCGCAGCCTGACCAATTTCATCGGCAATGCGGTGGCGACGGTGGTCGTCTCGCGCTGGGAGGGCCGTTTGGACCGCGACCAATTCAATGCCGCGCTCGCCGGACGAGCGGTGCCGGTCGATCAGATGCCGGCCGACGCCGTTCCCGCCGAATAAGGACGTTTGTCGATGCTCCGACTCACGCGCGCCCTGGGCGCCACTACAGCGCTCACCCTGGCGCACGCCGCCGCCGCGCAGTCGACCCCGCCCAGCGAGGCCGGCGGCACGCGCAATCCCGCTACGCCGACCGTCACCTCCTATCCGCAGGCGGCCGCCGGCGACGGCGCCAACGTCGGCGGCTTCAATCTGTCACGCTGGGCGGAGGACTGGAGCGCGCTGCGCGATCCGGCCAAGCGTGACGATCCGCTCGACCGGCTGAAATTCCTGCCGATCGACGCCGATGGCGACGTCTATATCACCCTGTCGGGCGAGGCGCGCCTGCGGGTCAACCATACGACCAATCCCAATCTGCGCGAGAGCCGGGCACAGCGTCAGGATATCAGCCGACTGGTGCTGGGCGCGGACGTGCATATCGGCCCGCATCTGCGCGCCTTTGGCGAAGTGGCGCATGGCGGCATCAGCGGGGTGGAACTCGGCGTGCCGGCGGCGACGCTGCGCAACGACCTGGTGGTGCAGCAGGCGTTTGTCGAGGCGAGCGGCGACGTCGCGGGGGCCGATCTGGGAATCCGCTATGGCCGCCAGGAGTTCACCGACGGGCCGAACCTGATGGTGTCGCAGCGGGACAATAACACGATCCGTTATACGCTGAACGGCTGGCGGGCGTGGGCGCGGACGGCGAAGATGCGCGTCGATCTGTTCGACCTGAAGCCGACGGAATATGGCGATCTGGGCGCGGAGGACGATATCATCGATCCGGCGCGGCGCTTTTCCGGTGTGACGCTGGGGTTCGTCGTCCCGAAGACGTGGCTGGGTGGCTCGAAGCTGTATTTCGATCCCTTCCTCTGGCGCCGTCGCAACGCCGTCGGCGCCTGGGGCGGCCGGATCGGGCCCGCCAGGCGCTATTACGCCGGCGCGCGGCTGTGGGGCGATGTCGGGCAACTGACGATCGACTGGTCCGCGAACCGCCAATGGGGCCGATACATCAATCAGGATATCGATGCCTGGCAGGTGTTCATCGCCCAGACCTATCGCCTCGGCAAAGCCGCGAGCAGCCCGCGCATCGGGGTGCACGTCGATTATGCGAGCGGTGGCGGCGGGTATGGCGATGGCAGCCTGCGCAATGCCTATTCGCCGTTCGGCAACAACATCTATTACAGCTACGGCCTGTTTCTGACGCCGTCCAATCTGGTAGCGGTGGCGCCCAACGTCACCGTTTCGCCCGCCGCCTCGCTGCGCGTCACCGCGGAGTATCAGCTGGCTTGGCGCGACAATGTGCGCGACGCGGTCTATCGCGCCAATGGTCAGCCGTTCGCGGGCACGCAGAATGTACGCGATGCGAAGATCGGGGACGTGATGCGGCTGCAGGCGATCTGGTCGATCACCCCGCGCCTGTCGATAACGGGGCGGTATGAGCATCTGGCGGCGGGTCCGTCGCTGACCGGCGCGGGCTACACGAATTCGGACTTTTTCGCCGGCTGGGTGAGCTTTCGCTTCTAGCGGACGATCACGCCGTTTCGACGAGCGTGACGCCCTGTTCCTCGCATTGTCGTCGTAGCGCCGGATCGAGTAGCCGGTCGGTGACGAAATAGTCGACCATGCCGAGGTGGCCGATCCGCACCGGCGCGGGGCGGCCGATCTTGCTGGAATCCGCCACCAGGATGACGCGGCGGGCGTTTTTGACGATCGTCTGCGTCACCTGAACCTCGTCGACCGCGAAATCGAGCAGGCTGCCGTCGGGATCGATCGCCGAGGTGCCGATCAGCGCGAAATCGACCTTGAACGCGCGGATGAAATCCATCGCCAACGCGCCGACCACCGCGCGATCGCCTCGCCGTACCTGGCCGCCGACCACGACGACGTCGATCGAATCATGGCCGTCGAGCAGATCGACAACGTTGAGGTTGTTGGAGATCACCATCAGGTCGCGATGCGTCGACAGTTGCTCCGCGACGGCTTCGGTGGTGGTGCCAATATTGACGAAGAGCGACGCCCCGTTGGGGATCAATCCCGCCGCCGCCGCGCCGATCGCGGCCTTCGCACCCGTCGCGACCGAGCGGCGCTCGGCATAAGCGATATTGTCGACCCCCGAGGTGACGACTGCGCCGCCATGCACCCGCGACAGCATCGATCGCCCCGCCAGCAGGTTCAGGTCCTTGCGGATCGTCTGCGGCGTGACGTTCAGTCGCGCCGCGAGATCGTCGACCGAAACGCTGCCCGCGCCGCGCGCCCATTCGAGGATCCGGCGGTGCCGCTCCGCCGCGGCGCGGTCGTCGCTCATGCCAGATAGCGATCGATCGCTTCAGCGGCGCCGGCTGGCACATGCAGGCCCAGCTTGCTGCGGCGGTACAGGATGTCTTCGGCGCATGACGCCCATTCCTGCGCGACAAGCCAGTCGACCTCGCGCGCATGAAGGCCGGCCCCGAAATCCTCGCCGAGATCGTCGAGGGTGCGGGCGTCGCCCAGCAACGCCGGGGTGCGCGTGCCATAAGCGCGCGCGAGCCGCCGCAGCAGCGCGGCGGGCAGCGCCGGATAGCGACGCGCGAGGTCAGCGAGAAAGCCCTCGAAATCGACGCCTGGCATATCGCCGCCGGGCAGCGCCGCACCGGCCGTCCATGCCGACCCTGCCGTCGGGAAGAAGGGCGCGAGTTCCTGCATCGCGTGTTCCGCGAGCTTTCGATAGGTGGTGATCTTGCCGCCGAAGATGCTGAGCATCGGTGCATTCTCGTTCGCGCCAGCCGGCCCCCGGTCGAGATCGAGGACGTAGTCGCGAGTCACCGCCGAGGCATTCGCCGCCTTGTCGTCGTAGAGCGGGCGGATACCGGCATAGCTCCACGCGATCTCGTCGCGGCCCGGCGCGCGATCGAAATAGCGCGCGACCGTCTCCAGCAGATAGTCGACCTCATGATCGGCGATCTGTGCCTTGGCGGGTGCGCCTTCCCATGGCTCGTCCGTAGTGCCGATCAGCGTGAATTTGCCCTCATAGGGGATCGCGAAGACGATCCGGCGATCGGGGTTTTGCAGCATGAAGGCATGATCGCCGTCGTACAGGCGCGGGAGCACGATATGGCTGCCCTTCACCAGCCGCACGCCGCGATCATCGCGGGCATGCGGCACACGCCCCAGCACGTCCGCTACCCACGGGCCGGCGGCGTTGACCAGCGCCCGTGCGGTGAGGGTGCGGGGGCCCGCCGCATCCTCGATCGTCGCGCGCCAGCCGCCATTGGCTCGTTCGGCATCGACCAGCCGGGTATGCGTCATGATGCGGGCGCCGCGATCGGCCGCGTCGCGCGCGTTGAGCACCACCAGCCGGCTGTCCTCGACCCAGCAATCCGAATAAACGAACGCGCGCCCTTTCGTTTTCAGCCCGTTGCCGCGCGCATCGCGGCCGAGCGCGATCGTCTCGGTCGCGGGCAGCAGCTTCCGGCCGCCGAGATGGTCGTACATGAACAGGCCGAGGCGGACCATCCAGGCGGGACGCGGCGAGTTGGTTTGCGGCAGCACGAAGCGTAGCGGCCAGATGATATGGGGCGCCATCTCCCACAGCCGCTCGCGCTCGATCAACGCCTCGCGTACCAGCCGCACCTCGCCATATTCCAGGTAGCGCAACCCGCCGTGGATCAGCTTGGTCGAGGCGGAGGACGTGTGCGCGGCAAGGTCGTCCTTTTCCACCAGCGCCACGCTCAGCCCGCGTCCGACCGCGTCACGCGCGATCCCCGCACCGTTGATACCGCCGCCGACGATCAGCAGGTCCACATCGAATGTCTCAGCCATAAAACGAATATGGATTGGTTCGAACGAAAGTTCAAACGAAACTATTGACGTTCGTTCGAACCGTGCGAGAACGGCGCACGAGATGATGGAGAGCAGCTTGGCCGACGCCCCGAACCGCACGCATATCCTGGCGATCGATCAGGGGACGACGTCGACCCGCGCGATCGTGTTCGACCGTGATGCGCGGCCGGTCGCGTCCGCGCAGACCGAATTCGCGCAACATTATCCCGAACCGGGCTGGGTGGAGCACGATCCGGAGGATATCTGGCGCGACGCGCTGGCGATGGCGCGGCAGGCCATCGACGAAAGCGGCGTGGGTGCCGGCGGGATCGCGGGGATCGGGATCACCAATCAGCGCGAGACGGTGGTGGTATGGGATCGCGCGACCGGCGAGCCGATCCACCGCGCGATCGTATGGCAGGATCGGCGCACCGCGAAACGCTGCGCCGAACTGAAGGCGGCAGGCCATGAGGCGATGGTGCGCGGCCGGACCGGGTTGCTGATCGACCCCTATTTCTCGGCGACCAAGCTCGCGTGGATCCTCGACTATGTCGATGGCGCGCGCACGCGGGCGGAACGGGGCGAACTGGCATTCGGGACGATCGACTGTTTCCTGCTGTGGCGGCTGACCGGGGGCGCCGTCCATGCCACGGACGTGACGAACGCAGGCCGGACGCTGTTGTACGACATCCGCGAGCAGCGCTGGAGCGAGGAATTGTGTGCATTGTTCGACGTGCCGATGGCGCTGCTGCCCGAGGTGCATGACAACAGCCATCTGTTCGGCACCACCGGCGAGGGGCTGTTCGACGCGACGATCCCGATCGCGGGGATTGCGGGTGACCAGCAGGCAGCGCTGTTCGGCCAGGCCTGTTTCGAACGCGGCATGGCGAAATCGACCTATGGCACCGGCTGTTTCATGCTGCTCAACACCGGCGAGGAGGCGATCGAGTCGACCCACCGCCTGTTGACCACGCCCGCCTATCGCCTCGACGGACGGATGACCTATGCGCTCGAGGGATCGATCTTCGTCGCCGGGGCGGCGATCAAATGGCTGCGCGACGGAATCGGCGTCATCACCCATGCCAGCCAGACCAACGACATGGCGACACAGGTGCCCGACAGCCACGGCGTCTATATGGTGCCGGCGTTCGTCGGGCTGGGCGCGCCGCATTGGGACCCGGAAGCGCGCGGCGCGATCTTCGGGCTGACGTTGGGGGCGACGCAGGCGCATCTGGCGCGCGCGGCGCTCGAGGCGGTCGGTTATCAGACGATGGATCTGACCGACGCGATGGTCGCCGATGGGGGCAAGCCGCCCGCGACGATCCGCGTGGATGGCGGCATGGCCGCGAACGACTGGCTGTGCCAGTTCCTTGCCGATCTGCTTGACGTATCGGTCGAACGCCCGCTGCATCTCGAGACGACCGCTCTGGGGGCTGCCTTCCATGCCGGGCTGGCGACGGGGGTGTGGAAGGATCTCGACGAACTGGCGGGCACATGGGCGCGGCGGGACTGTTTCGACCCGCATATGGAGGCGTCGCACCGCGAGACGTTGGTCGCCGGCTGGCGCTCCGCGGTCGAGAAAACATTGACCGGCGCGGCGGCGTAAAAAAAAAGCCGGGGCGAACCCCGGCTTTGAAAAGTTTTTAGGAGAGGATGCCTGAAAGGCCCGATCCTTTTGCGATGCAGCATGATCGAACGCAATTGCAAAATTAACCGAGTTTAGTTGCAGCTTTTGCAATCGTGTCGCGCCGAATCCGGCGACCGGCCGATCACCCGGTCATGTCCACCCACACCGGACCGTCGCAAAAGGCGTCCGCCGCCGTCAGTCGGTCGCCGTTCGACAAGAGGACGGCCGCCGACGATGTCGCGTCCGCGCCCCGGATAGCCATGGCGCACCGCAGCACCTGGCCGCGCCAGCGTCGCTCGAATGCAACGATCCGCCCGGCATCGTCCCCCTCGACGGCGAGCGCATGATAATCGCCTTCGCGGAAAAGCTCGGGTCGCTGTCGCCGCATCGCCAGCAGCTTGTCGATCAGCGCCAGCTTGGCGGGCGGTTGCGCCGCGCCCAGCAGCGCCTGCCGCTCGGCAAAGTCGACCGGACGACGGTTGTCAGGATCGACCAGGCTATGATCGGGCAATTCGGTTCCCTGATAGAGGTCCGGCACCCCCGGCAGCGTGCACCGCAGCGCCACCTGGACGAGCGTGTTGGCCTCGGCCAGCGGTGCGATCGTTCGCTGGAACGTGGCCATCTCTTCGCGGAACCCGGCATCGTCGCACAAACGGTCGACCAATGCCCCCGCCATGGCCTCGTAGTGCTCGTCGGGCGCTTCCCAGGATGAGCGCTGCTTGCCCTCGCGGAGGGATTTCACCTGCCAGTCGCGGATGCGCTGGGCGAAAGCGGCGTCCGCGCCTTCCGCGGGCCATGCGCCAACGAGCGTCTGGAGCAGCATATGAAGGTCGCGCCGATCGACGCCCTCCGCCCCGTACCGCTCCATCCAGGCGGCGGCGGTATCGTGCCACGCGGCCGGATCGACCGTCAGCGCCGCCAGCCGTGCGCGCGCATCCTCGCCACGCTTGTGATCGTGCGTGGCGGTGGTCAGCATCGCTTGCGGCACATCGCGCGCGCGATCCTGCATCAGCTGATGAAAGGCCGCGATGTCGATGCCGATCGTCGTGAAGTCGGAACCCACCTCATTGCGCGACAATAGCGGCGCGTGCCGGTAGAAGGCCGTATCCTCCAAAGCCTTGGCCGCGATCGGGGCGGAAAGTTGCTGAAGGCGACGCACCGCATCCGCCGCATCGCGCGGGCCATCCCCTGCGAGGCAGGCCAGCACGAAATCAGTCACCGGCGCCTCGCCGGGCGGGATCAGCGCGGCCACCCTGTCGCGCACGATCGCCCGGATGGCGGCATCGCTCTCCGGTGCGTCGGTGCCGATGCCATAGGTGCGATAGACGGGAAAGACCCATAACAGCCGCTCGATCGCGCGGCGCAGCATCGCCGGCGTCACGCCGTCGGGCGCGATCGTCACGAACGCGCTGACGCACCGTTCGAGTTGCCCGGTGAACTGCCACGCCAGCAGCTGTTGCCGCGCCTCCAGCTCGATCGCGGTGGTGTCGCGCGTGTCGCCGGTGAGGACGCGCCAGCTGTCGCGCAGCGCCGCTTCGCCGGCGGGATCGTGAAGGAGAAGCGACAGCTGCTCCATCGCATCATAGCCGCTGGTGCCGTCAATGCCCCAGCCGTGCGGTTGCGGCTCGCCCGGCGCGAGGATCTTTTCGACCACGATCCAGGCATCGGGCCCGAGCCGCTGACGCAATCGATGCGTATAGCCGACCGGATCGCTCAGCCCGTCGACATGGTCGATGCGGACCCCGTCGATCAGCCCTTCGTCGTGAAGGCGCAGGATCAGCGCGTGCGTCCGCTCGAAGACCGCCGGATCCTCGATCCGCACCCCGGCAAGCTCATTGATCGAAAAGAAGCGCCGCCAGTTGAGTGTGTCGTTCGCGGCGCGCCACCATGTCAGACGGTAATGCTGCCGGGCCAGCACCTCGGGCAGGGGATCGCGGTCGGGCGCGTCCTGATCGGCGTCGCGTAGCGGAAAGCGATGCTCGCCATAAGCGCAGACATGCCAGCGATTGTCGTGCCGCTCGATCGACAGATCCTGCCGCTCGATCGCCTCCGCCAGCGGCGTGCCGAGCACGGGCAGCACGATCGGCTCGCCCCAGTCGATGTCGAACACCGTGGAAAAGGCGCTGTCGCGGCCATGCGTCAGCACGTCCTCCCACCATGCGTTGGTGCCGGTCGCGACGCCCATGTGATTGGGGACGATATCGATGACGATGCCCATGTCGTGCGCGTGCAGCGCCGCGACGAGCGAGCGAAACGCGGGCTCGCCGCCCAGTTCGGGGTTGATCGTCGTTGGATCGACCACGTCATAGCCATGCGTCGATCCCGGCGCGGCGGTGGTGACCGGAGAGGCGTAGACGTGGCTGATCCCTAACCGCTCGAAATAGGGGACCAGCGCCTCGGCATCGGCGAAGGTGAAGCCGGCGTGGAATTGCAGTCGATAGGTCGCGCGGATCGGGCGTGTGCCGGTCATCCTGGCCTCCGGGCGGTGAGCATCTGGGTTCGCCGCGCGACCGCGCGGCGGGCGAGCAGCGCGCCGGTCTCACCCGGCAGGCGACGACGCCAATTGGGATGTGTGTCGACCGTCCCCGGCAGATTGGGCTGCTCCTCCAGCCCGAGCAAATCCTCGACCGGAACGATCGCGAGCGGCGCGGGCGCCTCCGCGACCGCAGACAGGATCGTATCGAGCGGGGCATCGGCGGGGGGCGGTCCGTCCTCGCCCAGCATCGTCCACAGCCCCGCCTTGTCGCGCTCGCGCGCGATGCGGTCGGGACGGCCGCCGAGCCGCTCGCGCCAGTCGAGATCGCGCCCCCGCCACCAGCCGACGACGGTCGGCGTGTCGTGCGTGCCGGTCATCGCCACCGCCTGCGCATCCCAGTCGCGTGGCGGAACGAACGCGCCGTCGGCGTCGCGTTCGAACGGCAGCACGCGCATGCCCAGCATGCACCGTGCCGCCAGCCCGTCGCGCAGCCCCGGCGGAACCGTGCCCAGATCCTCCGCGATGACGATCGCCTGGGCGCGATGCGCCTCGATCGCGACGATTCGTTTCAGATGATCCGCTGGCATCGTCAGATAGGCGCCCTGCGTCGCCTCCGCGCCTTCCGGGATCACCCACAGGCGATCGAGCCCCAGCGCGTGATCGATCCGCAGCCCACCCGCATGCGCGAAGGCGGCGCGCAAGGTCGCGATAAAGGGGCGGAATGCGGAGCGTTCCAGCGCGAAGGGATCGAGCGCGGTGATCCCCCAATTCTGTCCGTCGGGACCGAGCGAATCGGGCGGCGCGCCGATCGTCAGCCCCGCCAGCAGATCGTCCGGCGCGCTCCAGGCGTGGCTGCCGTCGCCGGTCATCCCCACTGCGAGGTCGGCGATCAGCCCGATCCGCATCCGATCCCTGGCGGCGCGCTGCGCGGTGGCGAGCGACAGATCGGTGAGCCACTGAAGGAAAGCGAAGAAGGCGATATCGCCCTCCGCTTCGGCGGCGAAGCGGATCACCGCCTCTCCACCCGCATCCTGATAAGGGAGCGGCCAGTCGCGCCAGCCCTCACCGCCGAAGCGCGCGTGCAGCGCGTCGAAGCGGGCATGGGCTTCCAGCTCCGCGCCGCGCTGCCGCCGCCATGCCTGCGCGGCCGCTTTGGCGGCATCACCGGCGAGCGCATAGGCGGAGCGCAACGCTTCCAATCGTCGCGCCCCGGCGGCGGGCCAGTCGATCAGCTCGTCGCCGCAGGCCGGGGGGACCGGCACGCCGATCAGCGTCGGATCGGCGAGCAGCACGTTGCGGAACAGCCGGGTCGAGGGCGAATAGGGGCTGATGCGATGCAAGGCACCGGGGAACAGCGCGTGTGTGGGGCTGATCGCGATCGCCTGCGCGCCGGCGTGGCCGAACGCCGCTGCCGTCTCCGCCAGTGTGCCCGCGTCGCCGAACGGTGCGGCGGGAGTGCCTCGCAACGCAGGGATCTGCAGCGATACTCCCCAGGCGTGGCGCGGCACCTCCGGGCAGCGGCGCGGCGCGACCGCGAGCATATAGGCTCGATCGCCGACGATCAGCTGGTGATAACCGATGCGATCGGTGGCCGGGATCGTGCCGTCGTGATCCACGGTCGGGGTGGAGCGGGCACCGTCCTCAAACAGCAGTTCGACGGGGCCGTGGCCGCCGGGGGGCAGCGGGATCGGGCGGCCGGCATCCGCCGACAGAAAGGGGCTGTCGGGCGCGCGGGTATCCAGACGCGCCTCGATCGCGGCGATCACCGCCGGGTCGACGCGCTGCGGCGTGCCGCTCGCGTCGACCCAGTCGCGCAGTAGAGGCCCGCTCATTGGGCGATCCAGGCGATCAGGCGGCCGTCACAGGTGAACAAGGGATCGCCATCGGGGGCGGGCAGCGCGGCGGCGGTTTCGGCCAGATCGATCGCGATCGTCAGGATGCATCCGTCGCCCAGACGCCAGCGCGCGGTGACCGCCGCCTCGCCGGTCGCCTCCGCCGCGATCGCGACCGCGCCGGCGAGCCGTGGGATGATGTGCGCCCGGCGCAGGCCGATCAGCTCGCGATAGAGGGCGCGCCATCTATCCGCATCAGGGCCGGGCCGCGGGATCGAGCGTTCGAAGGTCGTCTGGTCGTTGGGGTCGGGGATCGCCGCGCGCGCGCCTTCGTCGGCAAAGGCATCGAACTTCGCGAATTCCTTCCGACGGCCGTTGCGCACCGCGTCGGCCAGCTCGTCGTGAAAATCGGTGAAGAACAGGAATGGCGTGTCGCTGCCTTCCTCCTCGCCCATGAACAGCAACGGGATCTGCGGGCACAGCAGCAGCAGCGCGGTGGCGGCGCGCAGCTTCGCCGGGTCGGCCAGCGACAGCAGCCGCTCCCCCAGCGCGCGATTGCCGACCTGATCGTGGTTCTGCAGGAACGAGACGAACGAGGTCGGCGGCAGATGCCCGCTCACCGTACCGCGTGGAGCGCCATCGTGATTGGGGGAGGGATCGCCCTGGTAGATGAAGCCTTCCGCCAGGCAACGCGCGAGCCGCTCCGCCGGGCGATCCGCGAAATCGGCGTAATAGGCGCTCGTCTCCCCGGTCAGCAGGACATGCAGCACGTTGTGGAAATCGTCGTTCCATTGCGCGTCATAATGATGGGGACGCAGCCGGGGGGCATCATTGTCCTCGTTTTCCAGCACGAGATGGACGTGCCGGTCGGGACAGGCGGCGCGCAATTCCGTCGCCATCCGATCGAGGAACGCAGGGTCAGCGATGGCATGGACCGCGTCGAAACGCAGGCCGTCGATCCGATAGTCGCGCAGCCACATCAGCGCATTGTCGATGAAGAAGCGCGCCACCGGCTCCCGCCGTACCGCCACTGCGCCGCCCCAGGGCGTATGCACCTCGGCATCGAAGAACGCGCTGGCGTAGCCGCCGAGGTAATTTCCGTCGGGACCGAAATGGTTATAGACCACGTCCAGCAATACCGACATTCCCACGCCGTGCGCGGCATCAATCAGCGCGCGCAGCTCGTCCGGCGATCCATAGGCCTCGTGCACCGCATAGGGGAGTACCCCGTCATAGCCCCAGCCGCGCTCCCCGGCGAAGGCGGCGACCGGCATCAGCTCGATCGCGGTAATGCCGATATCGGCCCAGCCGGGAAGGCGCGCGGCGATCCCGGCGAACCCGCCGAGCGTCCCGGCATGCATCTCGATCGCGACGGTTTCGTGCCATGGCCGGCCGCGCCAATCGTCATGCCGCCAGGCGTAATGATCGCCCACCACCACGCTCCAGCCGTGCACGCCGCCCGCCTGCCGCCGGGATGCCGGGTCTGGCACCGCTTCGCCCCCGATAAGGAAGCGATAGCGGGTGCCCGGAGGCGCGGGCAGCACTGTCTCGTACCAGCCTTCGGCCGCGGCGGTCAGCGTCGTCGTCGCGCCGCCGTCCAGCTCGATCGATACCGCATCGGCATCGGGCGCCCACAGGCGGAAGCGGGTGCTACCGTCGTGCAGGCGTTCCGGACCCCAGGTCATGCGTCGGTTCCGCTGTGCCAGGTGATGATCGCGGCGCTCTGCGGGGCCATCTCATAGCGATCGCTGATCGCGATCTCGCCCTGGTCCGGCCTGCCGCTGTCGATCAGCACGATGCGATCGGCATGCGGCGGCGGCAGATCGAAGGTGATCGGGTCAGCGCAGGCGTTGAGCAATAGCGACACGACCTCGATCGCACCATCCGGCCGCCGCGCGGCCCGACGCATCATCAACGCGCGGCCGTCGGGATTGTCCCAGTCCTGTGCCGACAGGCGCTCGCCGCGCTCGTCCCACCATTCGATATCGTCGACGCCGTCGCCGGCCTTGTCCTGACCATAGAGGAATACCGGGCTGCGCAGCAGTTCGAAGCGGCGGCGTAGCTCGGTCAGGCGCGCGGTGAAATCGATCAGCGCCTGGCCGTGCGCGGACGCGGCCGCGGACCAGTCGAGCCAGCTGATCCGGTTATCCTGACAATAAGCGTTGTTGTTGCCGTCCTGCGTGCGGCCGAACTCGTCGCCGGCGACCAGCATCGGCGTGCCGAGCGAGGCCAGCAGCGTCGTCAGCATCGAGCGCATCACACGCCCGCGCGCATCGTTGATCGCCGGGTCGTCGGTCGGGCCCTCCGCGCCCCAGTTGCGCGCGTAATTCTCCGAATGGCCGTCGTTATTGTCCTCGCCGTTCGCCTCGTTATGGCGCTGTTCGTACATCACGGTATCGGCCAGCGTGAAACCATCGTGCGCCGCCAGCAGGTTGACGCTGGCCCAGGGGCGCCGCGAGCGACGATCGAACAGATCGCCCGAGCCCGCCAGCCGCGCCGCCAGATCTCCACGCTGCGCCGGGTCCCCGCGCCAGTATTTGCGCACCGTATCGCGATATTTGTCGTTCCACTCGGCGAAGCCCGGCGGAAAGTTGCCGAGTTGATAGCCGCCCGGGCCGACGTCCCACGGTTCGGCGATCAGCTTCAGCCGGCCCAGGACGGGATCCTGCCGCAGCACGTCGAAGAACGCCGCGCCCGGATCGAATCCGGTCACCTCACGCCCCAGCGTCAGCCCGAGATCGAAGCGAAAGCCGTCGACGCCAAAGCTGGTGGCCCAGTAACGCAGCGAATCCGCCACCATCTGGATGACACGCGCCTTGCTCATGTTGAGCGTGTTGCCGGTGCCCGTGTCGTTGATCGTGTAGCGCGCGTCGCCCTCGACCAGCCGATAATAGCTGGCATTGTCCAGCCCGCGCCACGACAGCGTCGGCCCGCGCTCCGATCCCTCGCACGTGTGGTTGTAGACGACGTCGAGGATCACCTCGATCCCCGCCTTGTGCAGCCGGTGGATCGCGCGGCGCAGCTCGTCCTGATGCGCCGACGACATATAGCTCTGTTCAGGGGCGAAGAAGCCGAGCGTGTTGTATCCCCAGTAATTGCGCAGGCCCTTTTCCTGGAGAAAGCGATCCTGCGTGAAGGTCTGGATCGGCAACAGCTCGATCGCGGTGACGCCGATCCGCTTCAGATGGCGGATCACGGCGGGGTGGCCCAGCGCGGCATAGCTGCCGCGTTCGCGCGCGGGCACTTCCTCCATCAATTTGGTCAGGCCCTTGACGTGCGCCTCATAGATCACCGTCTCTGACCAGGGTGTGTTCGGGCGCTGATCGCGTGACCAGTCCCAGTGATCGTCGACGACCACCGCCTTGGGCATGGCCGGTGCGCTATCGCGCTTGTCGAACGACAGATCCTCGCGGCGATGCCCGATGCGGTAGCCGTGCAGCGCATCGGTCCATTTGATCTGCCCCTCCAGCCGGCGTGCATAGGGATCGAGCAGCAGCTTGTTGGGATTGAAGCGATGCCCCGCCTCGGGCTCGTATCGGCCATGCGCGCGATAGCCGTAGACCAGACCCGGCTCGGCATCGGGCAGGTAGCCGTGCCACACCTCGTCGGTGCATTCGGGCAGGGTCAGCCGGCTCAGCTCGCGCTTGCCCTGCGGATCGAACAGGCAAAGCTCGATCCGGTCGGCGTTGGCCGAGAAGACCGCGAAATTCACCCCCAGCCCGTCGAACGTCGCGCCGAGCGGATAGGGCGAACCGGGCTGGAGCCGGTCCGGCAGAGCGTTCAGCATTCGCACCCCTTTTATATGTTCGCGGTCGCACAACTCGCGACGGGATCGATCGTCGCAGCGCGGTCAGGAAAATTCGCTCGATCGGAGACGGCACGGGTGGATGGTGTGTCCAGCCGGGGCTTATGTTTCCGGCGCGGCGGGCACGATCTCCAGCCGCTGCGGCACGGTGCCCAGCTCGATGCCATCTTCCCGGAAACGGCGCAGCAGGTGCGCGAGCAACTCGCTGCGCGCGCGGTAGGCGGCGCGCGGGTTGTCGACATGCGCGAAGCAGTTGAACAGAATGCGCCCGTCCGCGATCGAATCGATGAATACCGCCGGCGCCGGCGCGTCGAGCACCGCCTGATGCTCGGCAAAGGCCGCGGTGACGATGTCGCAGGCGTGATCAGCATCCTGACCGATCGGGATAGAGAACTGGATCTGGATCCGCCCCAACGGGCTGGCGAGCGTCTTGTTGTGGACGGTCTTGGTGATCAACTCGGAATTGGGCACGATCAGCGTCGAATGATCGGGCAGCTCGATCTCGGTCGAACGCACGCTGATCCGCTTCACATCACCTTCGTCGGGTCCGATCCGCACGAGGTCGCCGATCTTGATCGGCCGCTCCGCCAGCAGGATCAGGCCGGAGACAAAGTTCGACGTGATCGCCTGCAAGCCGAAACCGATGCCGACCGACAACGCCGATAGCAGCAGCGCAATCCGCTCGATCCCGATCCCCAGCGACGCCAGCGACCAGATCGTCGCCAGCGCGATTCCGACGTAGCGCGCCACCAGCGTGACCGAATTGCGGCCTGATCCGTCGAGATCGGTGGCGGGAAGATATTTGCCATCCAGCCAGCGCAGGAAGCCGCGCACCAGCGCGAGCCCGACGAACAGCACCAACAGGCTGCGCAGGATCGCCCCCGGCGATATCGCGATTCCGCCGACCTGCACCCCCTGCGCCAGCGTGGCGAGGCGCCCGAACAGCGTCACCACGCCGCCGCCCGCGCCGAACGGGGCGAACAGCAGGCCCAGCGCGGCGAGCCCCAGCACCAACCGCATGACGCCCGATGCCAGGATGCCGAACTGATCGACGACGGTGCCGCGCACGCCCAGCGCCCGGGCGAGCCCGCGCCCGACCGCGCTGTCGCGCGTGAAGACGGTCGCGGTGACGTCATCGACCGCCGCCATCAACAGGAAGACGGCGCTGCCCAGCACCGCAGTCCACGCCACCAACTGGACGACGAACAAGGCAAACCCGAGATAGCCCGCCAGCAGCGCGAGCAACGCGGCGAGGACGATCAGCCAGGCGAACAGCGCGGTCGCGCCCAGCCCGGCCCGCGTCGGCGCCAGCTCCGCCGCGTCGGCGCGCGCGGCCCGCAGGCGCGCCACGACGACCAGCGCCCCTGCCAGCATGCCGAGATGCAGCACGGTTTCCACCGCCTGGGTCGCGCTCAGCGCCGCCGCGCTGACCCCGACGGCGGCATTGAAGGAGTCCCACAGGATCGTCACGAAGGCGATCGCCGCCAGCAGCCAGGTGAACGGCCGCAATTGCTGTGCGGCGTCGTCGGGAATGGGCGCGACGCGCCAGGTGGGCTGGTGCCGCATCAGCAGCGCCCCCGTCACCGCGGCAGTAAAGCCGGCATAAGTGGTGGCAACGATGAACGCATCGAACAGCGCGCTCCAGCCGGCGGGCTGCAACTGCGACCAGCGCATTCCCTGGATCAGCGCGCTCGATGCAATCAGCGGGGCGAGCGTCCCCACCAGCACGCGCCACATGGCGTTGGCGGACCGCCGCACGCGATGGCCCGGCGCGCCATCGATCAGGAAGCGGAGGCCCAGCCGTTGCGCCGCGGCCCGCCCGGGGATCAGCGCCAGCAGGGCGACCGACAGGCCAAAGATCGCCGGCCATGGCCACGCGGCTCGGGGGTGGCCGCGGATCGTGTCGACGCCGCGCGCGATGAAGGCGGAGACGCGGCGCAGGTCGCGCGGCGCGTTGTGCAGCACCGCGCTCCAGAAGGTTGGGGCGAGCGGGGAGGGCACTCGCGCCGAGATACGCTGCCCGAACTGCTCCGCCTGGCTGTCGGCGATCTCATCGATCAGTTGCTGCGCCTCGACGCCCAGCAGCTTGCCGCGCTTCACCGCCGAATCGAGGATGGCATGCTGTCGTGTCAGCCGGATACGTTCCGAGCGGATATCGGGCGCCTCGCCGGGCGCGGCCGTGGCACCGATCTCCGCCAGCCGCGCGTCGACGAGCGCAAGTTGTTCCGCCAGCGTGGCGGTCGCGTTGGTGGCGGATGCCCTCGCGGCCAGGGCGGTATCGCGCAGTTCCGCGCGTGCGTCATCGTCGACCTTGCCGTCGAGCGCGCGGTCGACGCCGTGCAGATCGCGTTCGATCTGCACCAGTTGCGCCGAGGCCGCGCCGACGGGCGAGGGCTGCGCCTGTACCAGCGGCGCGGCCAGGCAAGACAGCAGCGCGATCCAGCAGCGCAGCAGGAGGACGAACGAACGACACCGCATCATGCCACGCGCCCTAGGCGATCGATGCGCGCGGGGCGATAGCGGCGCCCCCACGCCGCCGGCTGGCCCGTCCCAGCATGGGTGGGCGTCGCCGGGACGCGGGGGAAGGCGGCAAGCAGACCAGCATGGATCGATGCGGGCTAGCGGATACGCTCTTCCACCAGCACCTCTACCACCCCCGGATCGGCCAGGGTCGACGTGTCGCCCAGGTTGCCGACGTCATCCTCCGCGATCTTGCGCAGGATCCGCCGCATGATCTTGCCCGAGCGGGTCTTCGGCAGGCCGGGCGCGAATTGCAGCGCATCCGGCGTGGCGATCGGGCCGATTTCCTCGCGTACCCATTGGCGCAGTTCGGCGCGCAGATCGTCCGATGGCTCCTCACCGGCATTCAGGGTGACGAAGGCATAGATGCCCTGGCCCTTCACCTCGTGCGGCATGCCGACCACCGCCGCTTCCGCGACACGCGCATGCGAGACGAGCGCGGATTCCACCTCGGCGGTGCCCATGCGATGGCCGCTGACGTTGATCACGTCGTCCACCCGCCCGGTGATCCAGTAATAGCCGTCCGCGTCGCGGCGGCATCCGTCGCCGGTGAAATATTTGCCGGGATAGGTGGTGAAATAGGTCTGAAAGAAGCGCTCATGGTCATTCCACACGGTGCGCATCTGCCCCGGCCAGCTGTCGATCAGCACCAGATTGCCTTCTGCGGCGCCATCGAGCACCGCGCCCTCGGCATCGACGAGCTGCGGCTGTACGCCCGGCAGCGGTTTGGTCGCCGATCCAGGCTTCAGGTCGGTGGCATAGGGCAGGGGGGAAATCAGCATGCCGCCGGTTTCGGTCTGCCACCAGGTATCGACGATCGGGCAGCGGCCATCGCCGACGATGCGATGATACCAGCCCCACGCCTCTGGATTGATCGGCTCGCCGACGGTGCCGAGCAGGCGCAGCGACGCGCGGCTGTGTTGACTGACCCAGCGATCGCCTTCGCGCATCAGCGAACGGATCGCGGTCGGCGCGGTATAGAAGATGTTGACGCCGAGCCGGTCGATCGTCTCCCACAGCCGGCCGTGATCGGGATAATGGGGGACGCCGTCGAACATCACGGTCGTCGCGCCATTGGCCAGCGGCCCATAGACGACATAACTGTGCCCGGTGACCCAGCCGATATCGGCGGTGCACCAGAAGACCTCGCCGTCGCGATAGTCGAACACGTCGCGAAACGTCTTGGCGACCCACAGCAGGTAGCCGCCGGTGGTGTGCAGCACGCCCTTCGGCTTGCCGGTCGATCCGGAGGTGTAGAGGATGAACAGCGGGTCCTCCGCGTTCATCGGCTCGGGCGGGCAATCGTCGCCGACGTGTTCCAGCGCCTCGTGCAGCCAGATGTCGCGCCCCGCGGTCACCGGCACGTCGGCGCCGGTGCGGCGGATCATCACGACGTGACGGACGCCGGGACAATGCGCCAGCGCCTTGTCGACGTTCGCCTTCAACGGAATGCGCTTGCCCCCGCGGCGGCCTTCGTCGGCGCAGATCACGATCGATGAATCGCAATCCTGGATGCGGTTGGCGAGGCTGTCCGGCGAGAAGCCGCCGAAGACAATCGAATGGATCGCGCCGATCCGCGTGCACGCCAGCATCGCGGCAGCGGCCTCCGCGATCATCGGCAGATACAGCGTTATCCGGTCGCCCTTCCTTACCCCGAGGGATTTCAGCACATTGGCGAAGCGGCACATGTCGCGATGCAACTCGCGATAGCTGATCCGGCGTGTTTCACCGGGTTCGTCACCCTCCCAGATGATCGCGGTCTGCTCGCCGCGCGCGGCGAGGTGGCGGTCGACGCAATTGACCGAGACGTTCAGCACGCCGTCGGCAAACCAGCGGATCCGAAAGTCGCTCTCGTCGAACGACGTGTCCTTCACCTGCGTGAAGGGGGTGATCCAGTCGAGGCATTGCGCCTCGTCACGCCAATAGCCATCGGGGTCCTCGACCGAGCGGCGCCATGCTGCCTCATAAGCGGCCGCATCGATGCTGCCAGCGACGCCGGCCGGGGCGGGATAGATTCGATCGGTCATGCGCTCTCCTTCGTCGGCGCGGTGTGAGACGACCACCCGAAGGGGTCAAGCCATGGTGGCGCAGCGAACACCGCAGCGGGGGGTGCGGCGGCGGAGCGCGTGATGCTGCGCCCGTCCCGTTTCAGCCTGTTGACGCGGGGATGACGGAAAAAATGCAGTGCCGCCAAAAAACTGTCATCGAATCGCTTGACCACCCGGAACGACCCCCATATATGCCGCTTCACCGACGGGGCGCACCGACACGGAGCGCTTCGGAAGTCAGAGCAAATCAGGCGCTTGCAACCGCCCCGAGAAAAAGGGGATGGGTGAAGGCGTCGGTTTTTGCCGCTCTTTGACATTGTGATTTGATGAAGGGACATGTGGGCGGTGGTCTGCGGGTCTAGTGCATGCAAGGTGTACTGGGGTCGATAGAAGTTAAGCTGTTCATGTGTCTTTCACGTATCCATTTATGTGAATGTGCAGGAACGGCTCCTTGAAGTGAGCGGTATGCATCTGGTTATTCCGCCGGGTGTGTATCGAGCATCAAACTTGAGAGTTTGATCCTGGCTCAGAACGAACGCTGGCGGCATGCCTAACACATGCAAGTCGAACGAAGGCTTCGGCCTTAGTGGCGCACGGGTGCGTAACGCGTGGGAATCTGCCCTTGGGTTCGGAATAACAGCGAGAAATTGCTGCTAATACCGGATGATGTCGCGAGACCAAAGATTTATCGCCTGAGGATGAGCCCGCGTTGGATTAGGTAGTTGGTGGGGTAAAGGCCTACCAAGCCGACGATCCATAGCTGGTCTGAGAGGATGATCAGCCACACTGGGACTGAGACACGGCC
>Ga0233425_10001052_pt1 | contig 65270 bp, 51 predicted proteins | sample Watercolumn_Towu_2_FD_181712 | JGI IMG/M metagenome (GOLD analysis project Ga0233425, IMG submission 181712) | Freshwater microbial communities from Lake Towuti, South Sulawesi, Indonesia - Watercolumn_Towuti2014_140_MG | ecosystem: Environmental > Aquatic > Freshwater > Lake | place...
TCTGCTTGAGACATAATTTTAGAGGGATTGGTTATGAGCTTACGATACCACATCGGCCGTAAACTTAAAATCTTTCCCTGTGGAAATCCCATTTGCGTACTGGTTCAGTATAGCTAGGACTAATCATTTTACGAAAAATGGTCAGGCCGAAAAATATATAACTGGCTCCGCTTTGATCTTAATTTTCGAACAGCCTTAGGTAAGAAGCATTTGAGCCTAGGTAATATTTACCGCTTATTGGAAAACACTTTCTATTATGGCCCTTTCGAATATCCTAGAGGTAGCGGCACCTGGTATCAAGGCAAGCATGATCCGATAATAACCAAAGAATTGTTCGACCTCGTTCAGGAGCAAACAAAAAAATCCCAGCTAATCAGACGAGAAAACATCGAATTCGCTTTTACTAAAATAATGAAATGCGGACTTTGCGGCTCAGGCATATCGGCAACTGAAAAATTCAAGAAGCTTAAAGGTGGAGGATACAACCGTCATGTTTACTACGGCTGCACCAAGGCCAGGGACAAAAACTGCAAATGCGGCTATATCAGCGAAGAGGATTGGATTAAGCAATTACAGAAACAGATTGATAAGTTAGATATAAAGCAATTAGCGCTCCAAGAAAAAATTAAGGCTGAAATCAGGAGGTTTAAAAAATTTCAGATCATGACAACCGGTAAAAACCAAAACATCGGCGTAAATGATATCGATGCTAGAAACTATATCAAATTTTTATTACAGGAAGGAGATGATCAAGAAAAACGGGAGTTGATTAGTTGTTTGAATGGTGAGATTAGGTTGAATAATAAAGTGATTGAAATTAAATAATCGTTTTAATAAAACAAGCCGGCAGAAGAATGCTGAGCGATTAGTGGGGAGTAATCAAAATTTGAGGAGAGAGTTTTCAAAAAATAATCACTTCCCCTGCCCAGCATACCTCTGACGGTTTATCCGCCATAGCTTTTAGCGACGGTGGACTGTTTTTATTTTACATTAATATTATTGATTTGTTAATTCCTTCTTCTCTACGTTTCAGATTACTATTAAAAAATAATAATCTAAATTGAGAGTGGAAGTCCTTAAGGTGCTAGCTTAAGAACTTCCACGAAAACCTTGTGCTATATATTAACAGTCATTTAGGCTGACTGGTTTGCCTTTATAAGAACAATTTATTTTAGTAATCCCGCTTTCCGCAGAGCTTCTGCCATGGCGGTATTGCCAACTCCTTTGGGTTCTTCATCAACGGTTTTGAAGACTGGTACTGAGGTCTCAGCCTTTACTTCCTTTCTTCCTGTAATGCCCCAGCCAGTTCCAACTGAGGGGCTGGGCAACCCTGAGGCGAATCCCCGAGCGCCATCCCAGTCATTGGCGATCTTATCCTCAAGGGAGGACACGAACGCTATCTGTTCGGGAGTTAGGCCGCTAACCGGAAGATGGTCGACTACGAACTCATGATGAGAGGCCGAACCGCTTTTTGACCAAGAGATTGCCAACTCTGCCTGGCCAACCACTCTCCAGAACTTTTCGCCTTCGGAACGGTACCCCTTCCGATATTTTATGTCCTCGGCGATCCGTTCCGAGCCATCCGGCCTGATAACCCAAAACTGCTTATTCCCGGTTCGACCCATTACCCGGTAATACCCGCCCCAGTTTGCAAGGATCTTTCCTTGTCCCTTGAGGCAGCACAGTTTTTCGGCAAAGCCCCACTCGGCACGAAGTTCCGTGACAATCGACGATATGTCATGAATCCCCCGGCAATCATGCGTGACCTTCTCCTGAATACCGCGCGGCAAGCAGATGAATGCCGGGAGAACCTTGATTTTTTCGACAAACCCCCGCACTTTCTCGCGGAAGTCTGCTTCCGCCTTTTCTTTCTCGGCCTCCAGGATAGACTTGATGGTCTGGATCTTGTCAGACGCCCCCATTTCTTCGAGCACTGACTTTGCATTTGCCCATCCTCTCCGACCCCTCAGATTCTTGCCTTCAAACATGTTCTGGCACCCCGTGGTGCCGATTTCCCAAATGCCTTCTTGATTTTTATAAGCAAGCCAAGCCTTGGGGTCACTGCCGCTCACCCAATCTCCTTCGTACGGATCGCGGTAGCCACGCTCTCCCTCATAATACCAATTTCCTACGTCCTCACGGACGCGATATTGGTCTTCGGAAAATCCGGCCATCGTCAGAATCCTCTGAGGAGAGTGGTCTGGCGCCGAAAATATCGGAACATCTACCGGTAACTCTACCGGCGTAACTTCCACCGTAAGTTCGGTGTAAATCTGGCGAGCCGCATAAAGCGACTCTGCTTCCTGCCTTGCTTCGGCATCAACCTTTGCCGCCTCCTCAGCATTGTCGAACCAACGGATGACCCATCCGTCGTCGACGAGATAACCCTTCCGCGTGTACACGGCATGCCAAATTGCCGCATATTCAATCTTCCCTTCGGATATTGTTTTTGGTGCTGGCGTTTCTGGCAGGTCTGCCACTACTGGATTTACAATTTTTTCCATCTTAAACATACTTCCTCCTTCCCGACGAATGGGTTAACCCGGGCGTCGGCTTTTGGGATTTTACCAACCCTTATGGGTTGGCTTACTTTTTATGTATTGAGAGCGCATAATTCTAAAAACATTTAGAACTCTGCGCTCCCAACAATCTTTTCAAAGAACAATCTCTGCTTGAAAATACTATTAATAATATTCTCAAGAAGGGAGGAAGGGTTTTAGAGTGCTAATCAAAACCCTTCCGAAAATTGTGCATTTGCGGCCATTTATGGCTGACCGCTTACCGTTATTGTTACAGCCAATTCCTTTCGGGCATTGGCAGAGCCCGGTACGATCTGGTTGCGATATCGTACTGATAAACTTCCACCTCAAAGAAGTGAAAGCCGACCATCTGGCCGATAATAAAGGCCAGGCCGACTGGTCCGGAGAGAACCAGTTTTATCAGGCAATTCTGATTACTAGCCATTGCCTGATAAACCTCTTTTGCAAGTTTCTTGTAGTCCTTGTCGGACTCCAAAATGTTCTTGCCAAGAAGGCAGTCGGCATCAATGAGACAATCCAGCTCACCGAAATGAGCCTTGACCGCCTCACTGACTGGCCGCCCAACCTGGAGTGCGATAACGAATTGCTTGCCCTCCCGATTGGCATATCTTCGTCTGCGAGCCAACTTCACCCGACCCCAGTAAACCGAGGCCGAGATGATGCCGAGAAGCCAGACGAGCGGCTCTGCGACCGCCCAGAACTGGCTGATTCTTTGTGCGCACATTCCCCAGTCCATGGTTTCCTCCTTTCTGGGGTTCAAGGTTAAAGTTTAGAAGTAGAGAAACCCATTAGGTTCCCACTTCGCCCGGAGTCCCATCTTGAGAGACGGGAACTCCTTCTTGATCTGCCGGATCATCCAAATCACGGAGCCGGTGCTTCTGGGTGGTTCCCAGTCGCAACCGACTACCGGTTTGTATATCCGTAACGTCCAGAATTCCAGATCTCCCCGACCGCCCTTGGTAATGTCCTGCGCCATTTCGAGCAGGTCATCCAAGGTGGTGATCGAAAAAATTGGGGTCCGGACGTCGACCATAACCCCGGACGCGGACAGGATGTCCTGCGTCTCAATGCTACGGTCGTACATTTTTGCACCCATGCCATTTTTCAAACCAGCACGGTGCGACATGTCCGTCCGCGGCGCTTTGAGATCAATCGCCGCGGATTCGAGCCCAAGCTCCACGAGTTTTTTTACAAAACTCGGGCTTGAGCCATTATGAGCGAGCGAAAGTCGCCCACCATTTTCCCGCACCCGCTTGGCAATTGCCAAACTAGCCTCGGGAAAAACCACTGGGTCGCCGCCGGAGAGACGGACCACCTGATCCTTCCCGACCGTGTCGTCAACCACCGAAAACAACTCCTCGATGGTCGCCTCCACGGCCGAAACAATCGACCCGTCCGAAGCCCTAAAATTTCCTTCCCGTTTACAATACGGGCAAGAGAAGTTGCAGGCCCCAAACGAAATAATTCGGGCATCCACAACTGGCATACCCATAGACTTGTAAAAATAGAGCGGCCGAACTTCACCGCCAATAACTTTCTTATGCGCAAGAACTTTCATTTCTTACACCTCCTTTTTTAATTTTTTCTGCGTTCAGCTGAAGCGCGGAAAAAATAAAATAGGAGGTATAAATTGTAAAGATCTTTCCTGTTTTCGTCCTTTCGGACTCATCAGACCCGATACACATCGGATGAACAGAGAGAAGTTTTTGATAAGAACTTCTCGAAACTTGTTTGTCGGCTTTGTGCTCGCCGACTTCTTTTAGAAAGAACGGTACTCTCAGTTGACCTCCGCTGTGAGTAGTAAGGAGCCTTCTAATTTTCGCCCCAGGCGAAAGAGGAAAGGCACAAAAACTCTTCCTCGCATATTATTTTACTTGGCCGCGAGGTAGCCAAGTTGGAAGCCGCCTAAAGAAGGGCGAACTTTCTGACCCCGATAAACTTGCCTTTCTCATCGCGAACGGGGTCGCTCGTGATGAGAATGTCCTCGACCGTCCGACCCGAGGCCTTGGCGGCCTGGGCCGTGATTACGGACACGACGAGGTACGTGTCCGTCTCGGGGGCGGGGAGGTCGGTGGGCGACCCAAAGGTCGTCCGGATCAGCGGTACCTCGGTGCCGCTGATTCCCAGCGCGCCGACAACTTCATCGCGCTGGGTTGCCCTGGCCACGGAACCTGTGGGGGCATACTCACCCACGAGGGAAAACTTCCCCTCCTTGGCCGCCGGGCCTGTGCCGGTGAATCCTGAGATATTTCCCTCCGCGTCGTCGCGAAGGATCACTACCGGGTGGGGGGTGAGATTAATGATTTTCATTTTCTTTCTCCTCTCCTCGCCTTTTCTTTTCGCTCCATCATAGATGATGTGGTGAGCGAATAAGAGTATCGAGAAGATTTTCTGCAACTAGCTAGATTGCAGAAAAAAGGAGAAAAAATATTTGATTGTAATGAACGTTTTATTGGTCGTAATAACCAATGTTCTGATCGTTAGATTATTTTATCTAGCGACCAGTAGCACTTGTTACTACTTCGGTCTGTGGCCGAAGAGTGCTTTAAACTTGTTTGCCGTATCGTCTTTCGACAATTTTGGTATACCGTTTAAAGCGTGGTACAGATGAGTACTGATTTTAGGAAAAGAACTCTCTCCTTTTTTTAGGTCGTTCTTTTTCGTCTCCCAAAAGCGGTAATCTCGGTTTTGGCGGTCAATCGTGATTACACTATCGCCGCCGGATTATTTAAAATGAGCTATTTTTATATATCTCACCAAGCATGGTTGTGATATATTTTCTTCTAAGCGAAGAAAATGATAAAGAGAAGTTCTCTTGTTCAGACTATGTTCAGAGCGATTATTTATTCTTTGTCTCTTATAGTCTTCTTTTATTTAGAAAAACCATTTTTGAGCATCACCTCATGAAACAGTATCTCTAATCTCTCTCTCCTCTTTATTATTCTCGCCGCTTAGCTAACAAAAAAGGTAATAAATGTTGTAGCGTCCTTTTTGGATAGAGAGCCCGCCCAAGGCGGGTAAACGCCACAATACTTATTACCTTTAAAGATATAAAATCATCTTGTTTAATATTGTCGCAAATAGCTCTCTCCCTTGCCCGCCGAAGCATTGCCTCGGTGGTAGAGTCCCTCCTCTTGCTTTTAGGCGTAGGAGGGTTCCGTTTGCTATTATTAAGTTTTAAAGTTCTGGGTGGTCTTTTTGCTAAAGACTGAGATCATCCGAATACTTGGTGATTCGGAGGATTGTCACTCGCTAGCAATTTGCCTCTTCTTATAATCCTTTGGGTTGGACTTCCTCGAGCTCTCTCCTCTCAAGGTCAGTCACTCTAACCCGCCAGACTAAGAATTGAAGCTATTTGAGTGTTTGAATTTAGTTTAAAGAACTTTTTATCAATTTGACTTTTTTGCTATTTATCATTTTGATATAACCAGTATAACATACATCAAGAATAATGTCAAGTATATATTAAACATTATTTGGCTAATGTCAACAAAATACTTAACAATACTGGCTAAAAATCAAGCATTATAATATAAATAGTGTCTAACTTTTATTTGACAATAATTTTAAATGTGCTATAATGGAAGTATAAATTATTAAAATAACCAACAACAATATGTTTAAAAAAGTGCTTATACAAACCGATCTAACCCCCTCCCAAGCCGAGATACTAGAATATCTGTATCAGAATAAAGAAGGGAAAGCCTCGGAAATAGCTAAAAAGATTAAGCGTTCTAGGGCCATTGTCTATAAAGAAGTCGAAGAATTGGCTAAACTGGGTATTGTTTTAAAAAAAGAAAGGCCTAATCAAGTAGCGGTTTTTATGGCCGGACACCCCTCCCTATTAAACAAGTTAATAGAAAAAAGAGAGGTTCAACTAAAAAAAGACAAGGAGTTATTGGATAACTACTTGCCTGATATGATTTCGTCCTTTAATTTATTAAGCAATAGGCCGGGAGTTAAATATTATGAAGACAAAGAAGGGGTAATGAATGTGCTTAATCATATTGCCAAGAATTTTAAACCCGATACCGAAATCATCTCTTTCGTAAAAGTGCTCCCATCTGAATTCGAAAAGGAGCTAAGCGGCGCTTTTGTAGGATTTATTAAAAAAAGGAACGAAATGAATGTTAAAACAAGAGTAATCGCTATCGATACCCCAGAAGGCAAAAAATTAAAAGAAGACGATGGCAAGTCGCTTCGTGAAACACGATTAGCACAAATAAAAAATCTCCCCTTAGACTTCCCGGGAGGAGAGATATTTATTTACGGAGAAGAAATCTGCGCAGTAATGATGGAAAAAAATACTTTCTTTGCTTTTACCGTCCAGAATAAGAGTATTTCTCAATTGCTTAAGGCTTTTTTTGAAGCAGAATGGGAATTGCTCTCAGGCGACACAACGCTGGCCAGCTCATCTTTCAAGCCTTCAGAAGCGGAATCTTTTTCAAAGACGGCATAAAAAGATTGATTATTTTTTACAGGACTAGCCGGTATAAAACGGGTTAACACATAGCCTTTTTTATTTTGCCTGTCTATTTCTTCCATAATCCACCCATCGTTATCGGTTTTTTTAATATCGTCATGATGCGTCTGTCCGTGATAAGTGATTCCGCAAGCGCGCATCATTCTGCCTTCAAACACTAGATCCTGAGTAGAGCCTTCTTCTGAACAAATATGATCTAACGTTTTTAATAATAATTCTTTATTATTTTCACTTAAATTCTTGCTCTTAAATTCGGTATCACTTGTAAGCCTGCGGATACGAGCATAGTGATGTTTATATTCGCCATCTTCAGTTGAACCATTAAAACCGACAAACCCCAAATTCTCAATAAGGATTTGAAATGATTTTGCATGTGGTTTGGCTACGGCGTAATAAGACTGACTTTCTTTTTCTTCGCCGTCAAAACCAAGTCTTAAAGTCGCTTCGCCTAAACCCTTTATCGGTGCGTCCGGATTGGCGATAAACCAATCGACATAATCAATATTTTCAGATCTTTGCTCTTTAGAAAAAAATGAGAGCACTTTTTTGTTAGCTAGGGCTATAGTTAATCTTAAATTTGGATTTGATCTGCACTCTTCTGCAAACGCCTCGTCATCTCCGCCTGGAAATTGTGATTTTATTATTTGTTTGATTTGACTTAATATTTCTGGTTGGTTTAAAAGTTCTGATCCTCGAACCCCTTCGAGTTTTTCTATATGGGATATTTTTTTCAAGTCTAACTTAGCCACTTCTTCGCGTGGTAATTGGCTGACAATTTTTCCTGTGAGCAACACATTAGCATTAATGCCGTTTAATTTTATTAAAGCCTTTTCTCGATCCTCGTCGGTAGCCGTAGAGGTTGAAATAATATTAATGGCCTCTTTAAAAAGTTCACTGGCAATTTCTTCGGGCTTTAAATATCTTTCCGCATCGCCGAAACAAGCACTTATAGTTTCGGAAGTATCGATGATCGATTTTTGGATTTCTTTGTATTTTTGTATTAGCAAATTATCGGTTTCCGAGTGAAAATTACCTAAAACAACCTGATCCAGCTTCTTCTCTAAAGCAATTTGAAGTTCTAAATATTTATTTAAGTCATCTTTAAATATTTCAAGCTCTTGATTGCCCCCATTTTTATTAACAAACCCATCTACCTCTTTAATTAAGCTGTCAATCCTTTCACTGTCAAAACGTTTTCTTTTTTCATGTTCAACTAATGCTTGTTGGCATATTTCATATGAACCGGCGATTCCGCTGTCTGGTTCATCGGCCTCCATTTCATGCATCATATCTAAATAATCCGCATAATCTTCCATCTCTTCCTTAGTTGCGCCACTTTCTAAATCTTTATGCAATAATTCCTGTTTAGAATTTTCATGCCAAATATCATCGTATTTTCTGCTAATAACCTCATATTTTTTATTCAATTCTAAGGCGATGGATTTTAGGTCTGCAACTAAAGCGGCCTGTATTTCATCTTGTTTCTTTAACCCCGCTATCAAATTATCAATTATCACCTTTTTACCTTCTTCGCCTGGCTTTTCTTGCTTTAATTTTTCACTTGCTTCAATCAATAATTCGCTTGCTCTTTTTAAAATTATCTGATAAATACTCTCTTTGCTTATTTGTTTGTTATAAAAGATTTCATTGTACAAATTACAGACCTCCTCGGCTGACTTATCAGCACTATCAGCCATATCCGCATATTGCGCAAAAAGCTGATCGGCAATTTCCGGCTGATCCTTTAAGCTTTCACCGATAGATAAAATTCTGTCCCCGACCTCTTTGCCAAATTCCAGCGAAAGGAATGATTTAAACCGATCGATTTTTCCTTGTTCTGAGATACTGCCTCCATAAAATTCTTTTACTTCTTGAATTTTTTCAGCCGAGCTATTTTTTATAAAATTTAATAATTGAATTTGCGTTCTAAAATCAAATTCCGACAATTCTATCCCTAAATCTTTATTGACTATTTCCTTCATGTATAAATTTTGGAAATTTAACACATCAAAAAAATCATCATTTTCGAGAACATTTTTATAATTTAATTTTACGAGATTGCTGAATTTATATATTTCGCCCTTATATTCCACCATTACCAAATTAAGACTGTTATCCATTAAGCCAATAATTTCCGGGGAAACTTTAGTTTCTATAAAATTTTCGCCGTTTATATTTCTTCGAGGAAGATTTTTAAACTTCTCTTTTTTTTCAGAAGTTACTTTACCCAACGGATGTAGTCTGGAACGACGAAGCCTTGGGGAATCGTCTTCATCGGAACGATATTTATTTTCTATTTCAAAATAATCCAGTTCTTCAATAGCCTTAGCTGCCAGCCTGTATGCGCTTCTTTGCCCATAATCATCTGCATCCATGGATTCTAATAAGCTACTACTGCCGCCGATTTTCCTTATGCACGCGTTTACTCTGTTTTGTAAAAAATAATTGGAAACCGTTTTGCATTTATTGATGTATTCTAATAAAAAATCTTCGTAATCATCATTCGGCTTTAAGCCTCGTTCAATTAAATGGAGGTAGGAGCCTTCTACAACATCTAATATTTGAACCATCCTCCTCACGTTTTCATTACTTTCATCGGCAAAATTAATATTTTTACAATCTCTTTTAAGTTCGTCTGACCATTCAAACCAATAGTTGATAAGAGTTTCGCCGGCATAACGTTTAATGGGCGGATAAGTCATCATTTTTCCAAAAAGCTCCATTAATCCTTTATTGTAGAGTTCATTATTATAATGACTAAAAGAAAATGTTGATACGCAAAAATCTTTAATAATTCTCGAAATTATTTCCGGCTCTAGATTCGCATGAATAAAAACATTTTCCAATGTTTTTACCACTTTTGGATTGGCGTCTTTATTAACAACATCCATTTTTCTATCGCCGTAATTCCAATAGTGGGCAAAGGGGATATTGGAGCCATGCAATACTTCACTCAAAAAAATTGAAGTGAGCATTTCTTCGTCTAATACATTCTTATAAATATCCATATTATTTATAAAATCATCAAATGCAGATAACTCTTCCTTGTTAAGACTGTTAACGATATTAATAAATCGTGTCTTATTATTTTCGTCCGGAGTAACAGAAAAATTTTTTAGTATTTCAAATAGCTCATTAATTTTAACCAAATCAACATTTCCATAAGCTAATCCGTCCCTTTCCAGCGTTTGCTGATGAAGTTGAATCATCTCATTAACAATGGATAAAGCAGCCTCTCTAATTTCGGCAGCAATGTTATTATTTTCAAATAAGATAAGCTGAAGTTCTTCTAAATTTTGATAAAATGTTACTGGCTTAGCAAAGAGATTATCAATTTTGCTTATTACTAAACGATCTTCTTCGCTAAACTCTTTTATATTATTTAGCCTACAACTAAGATTACGAAACTGAATCAGCTCTCTATCCTTTTCGGTAGTTTCTATATTTTCTCCTTGGATATTTTCTGTTTCAGTAGATGCGACAATTTTTTTCTTCGGCTTTTCTTTTTTTACCGGGCTGTCAAATTGTATTCCTTTTTCACTAAACATATTGATATTCTATTATTTCTATTTTAATTTTACCGCTTTTTAGCAATAAAGTCACTACCTTAGTATACAAAAACAGAGCCTCTTAAAAAGCTCTGTTTTCAAGCTACTTCGTGCTAGCACGATGATGCGGAGAGGCAGGGATTCGAACCCTGGATCCTTTTTACGGGATAACTCATTAGCAGCGAGCCGCTTTCGGCCACTCAGCCACCTCTCCAAACTGGGAGACTCTAAAAAAAGAATTAGGCCCTTGAAATTCCCACTTTAAACCATAATCGGAATTCCAATTTCCCAATTTCTTCATTTATGCTATCATTATAGTATAGTATATCAAATGCATTGTCAATTATATGAAGAATCTTATGGATAATCAAACCGACAGCGCCGAAACGCCCTTTTTCGGCAAACCTATTATACATTGGCAAGTGCCAGAATACGAAGAGTATGAACGTGGTCAGCAGTGGTATGTGTACGCTTCCGCGGTCGGTTTGTTTTTAGTTGTTTATTCGTTTTTTACTTTAAATTTTTTGTTTGCCGTCATTGTGATCATCGCCGCCCTGGTTATAGTTTTGAATGACGGTCGGAAGCCGGCGCTGGTCGATGTGATTCTTGCCACCGAGGGTATTGTGGTCGGCCGGAAATTTTACGATTACGACGAACTTAAAAATTTTTCTATTATCTACAAGCCAACACTCGGCATCAAGAATCTTTATATCGAGATGAAGAATCCGGTCAAGCCGCGCCTTTCCATTCCGCTCGAGAACATAAACCCCTTGCCAATCCGCGAGAATCTGCTAAAATATCTAACGGAAGACTTAGAAAGGATCGAACAACCGTTTTCCGAGAGTATCGCCAAGCTTTTCAAATTATAATTCGTCGCAAAGCCTAAAACACTCACCTGCCTAAGGGGATGGTGAAAATTTGCCTGACGTCATATCGCATTCGTCGTTCAACGGATAGGACGCAAGATTGCGGATCTTGTAATTGAGGTTCGATTCCTCACGAGTGCACCAATACAGAACGAGTCGGCTTTTTAAAAACTAACATGCGGGATGCGCGGAGCGCATTCCAATGGTTTCCGCCTGAATTTCGCCCGGAATCCAAAGGGGAATTCGCCAAAAATGAATCGAAATCCGGCACGCTTGCGCGCACTGTTTTTTCGGCGAAGATGAGATTCGAGTTAAAGATTTCTTTGGCACCATTCTTAAATGTATATCAAGCTTTTTTGACCGAATATACTAGTACTTTAATAATTTACATTTTAACAGAATGTTATTTGATTTTTAACGCAACGCTAGCGCGCTTAAGAATATCCGAAGTCCCGCCTATATTTATTGCGCCAGACTTTTCATACTCCAACAACTTTTTTAACAAAACTATCGACTGCTGTTAATTTTTTATCAAAAAATTTTCAGTCGCCTTCGGCGACAGTCCCGCTAAAATAAAGCCTTGAAAACAATCATCTTGTCAGCCATATTATTTTTAAGCATACCGCTCGCGGCCATCGCGGCGCCGGAAGCCAGGCTCTTTTTGTCGTCCGGCAGCGGCGCTTACCAGGTCGGCAAGGACTTTTCCACGCGCCTGATCCTGTCGTCGGGCGGTGCCACTATCAACGCGGCCGAAACAAAGATTAAATTCGATCCGAAATTTCTGAAAGTAAAAAGGCTTAATAAGGACGGCTCCATTTTTAATCTCTGGCCAATCGAGCCGAAATTCTCCAATACGGACGGTGCGATCATCTTGGCCGGCGGCTCACCGAAAAATTTCCGGGACACTGCCGGCGTCATTATAAATATTCTCTTCACACCATTAAAAACCGGCCTCGCCGCTGTCGAGCTGTCCGCCTCGTCAAGTTTGATTCTCCAGGCCGACGGCCGCGGCAAAAACATTCTGAAAGAAACCTGGACGGCGAATTTTATCCTGGGCGATGCGACGACCGTCCAAAATACCAAGGCCTTCACCAAAAAATTCAGCGGCCGCATCCTTCTCGATACGCAAAAAAACGGCGAAGCCTGGTACGTCTTCCCCGATGATCTGAAGCGCTACTTTTTGGGCCGGCCCGAAGATGCTTTCAACTTGATGAGAAAATTAGGTCTTGGCGTCAAGCACTCCTATATTGAAGGCCACACGGTTTTTCCGGCGAACGTGGCCGGCAAAATCCTCATTGATGTCGAAGACAACGGCCGGGCCTATTACGTTAATCTCCTCGACCGGAAAGCCCACTACCTTGGCCGGCCGGGCGACGCTTTTTTCGTCATGCGCAGCCTCGGGTTGGGCATAAAAACAAGCGACCTGAACAAAATCGCCGACTGGACGATATAAACTTATTCTCCTTTCTCTTCCGCTTTCTTGTGCTCGAAAATATCCTCAAGGAAAACGCTCACGGCCGTGGCCACCGGGATGGACAGAAGCGCACCCATGACGCCGGCCAACTGGAAGCCGATCATCAAGACCGAGATACTCACGATCGGATTTAGGCCGACGGTTTTCTCCATTACCTTGGGCACAAGGATATTGTTTTCCGTCAACTGGATGATATAGAAAAAAACCGCCACCATGAGCCCGAGCATCGGCGATTGGGTAAAGGCAAGGAAGACGGCCGGCACGGCGCCAAGAATCGGACCGAGGTACGGCACCATTTCCGTAACGCCGGCGATCAGGGCTAGAACCAAAGCATAATCCATTTTAAAAAACCAGGCCAGGCCGATATAAGTCATAAGAAAGATGACGAAATTCAAAATAAGCTGGCCGCGGAGCCAGAGGCCGATCTTCCTCTGCATGCGGTTGACGAGCTGCATGGCGTAAACCTGGTGGCTCCCCGGCACGACCGACCAGATCAATTTCTTTAAAGCGTTCTCTTCGGTGACCATATAGAAAGTGATGACCAAAACCAAGAAAAACGAGAAGATGCCGCCGAAGATGCCGGAGACTGTGGAAAACACGCCGCCGGCCGCCCCTCGCAGATTCGAGCTGATCGTGCCGAGATTCTCCCGAAGATTGTCAAGAAGGCCGTACTGCGAAATCGACTCTTTGAAGTAAAATATCTTCTCGACGTAATGCGGAAATTTTTCCACCAGATCCGAAGCCTCCTTGATGATCGGCGGAATAATACTGTAGACGATAAAACTGATAACCGAAAGCATGGCCAGATAGATGAAAATAATCCCGATGCCGCGCGGGATTTTCCTCTTCTCCATCCAGTCCACCCACGGATCCAAAGCGCTGGCCAGGATGAGGGAAACGAAAAGGATAATAAGAATATCCTTGACCAAGAATAAGAGATAAAGCGCCACGAAAAGAAAAATGGTTTTCAGGATCGTGCCGGTCGAAATATTAATATTGAACGTCTGATTTTTGAGCTCCATAAATTTGATTGCCGGATCGCGCGCCTATACGGCTCGCAATCCAAGCTTAATTTGGCATTATTATACCGCTCTTTTAAAAATTAAGCAAAAAAAGGCAGGCCGATCGTCTGCCTTGTAAAACATCCTAAAATCATATGCAAAAAAAAATTTACATTTTCGGCAACCCCCTCCTTGATTTCGATAGCCTGCCGATCCGCCTAAAGCCGGCGCTCGAACGGGCGTTTCCGGAAACTGTTTTTATTATCCAGGATCCGAACGAGAATCTTCATCCGGAAAACGGCGGACTGACGATCATTGATACGGTCATCGGGCCGGACCGGGTTGTCGTCATCGACGACCTTGAAAAAATCGAGACGAGCCCGTCCTGTTCGCTCCACGATCTCGACCTCGGCTTCAACCTGAAGCTCCTGAAAAAAATCGACCGGCTCCGCGCCGTAAAAATCTTCGGCGTGCCGGCCGGGATGGAGGCGGACACAGCCTTGGAACAACTCGTACGATTAATGCGACAAGACTGAATCACACCCAATTCACTTTCAAAAAATGAGCGGCGCAGGACATGCAGGGGTCGTAGGCGCGGATAATCTTTTCCACTTCCTGCTTTATGCGCGCTTCAAACTCCGCCATGGGCAAATTGTAGGCGCAGATATCGCCGACGATCTTCTTCACGTCCTCGCGCATATTGACCAAATTCTGCGCCGTCGGGATGACCAGATTGGCATAGCGCACTTTGCCCTCGTCGATGCCGAGCCAGTAATAAAGCGTGCCGCGCGGCGCTTCAATGACGCCGACGCCTTCGCCCGTGAGCTTGGCCGGCTTGGCCGGCTCTTCTTTTTTGAACTCGGTCTTGGCCAGAAGCTCGATCGCGTGGTCGATCGAATGGAGAATCTCGACGGCCTGGGCCAGATTATTGTGGTAGATATTGTCGGACGGGAAAACCGCGAGATACCTGGCCGCGTCCCTCTTTGTGTCGGCATGAAGCGATTCCTTGTTCAAATTCAGCCTGGCCAGGGCGCCGACCATGAATTCGCGGCCTTCGAATTCGAAGCCGGAAGCCTGCGAATAGGGCAAGACGACCGAATGGAGATGATCCCAATAATCCTTCTCTTCGACCACCGCACCGGTCGAGCTTTTAATCTTGCCTTCAAGATAGGAAAAATCGTCCGTGGCCAGAGCGACAAAATTGGTCCGCCGCTTGAATTCCCAATCACAGACATAAAATATCTCCACCAGGTTCAGGGCGTACTGCCGGATCGATTTCAATTCCTCGATCATGGCCGGGATTTTCGTTTTGTCTACCTCGTTAGAAAATCCGCCCACCTGCTCGAACGGCGCGTGCACCGCCCGGCCGGCAATCAGATTGGAAAGATTATTGCCGGCCTCTTTGATGTGCAAGGCCTCGTGGATCAACTCCTTCTTGTCTTCTGGGATGTCTAAAATCGAATCCAATCCGAAGAGATCCGGCAAAACGAAAAAATAAAGATGCAGAGCATGGTCGCGGATCATAAGGCTATACATGGTCAGCTTGCGCAAAATCATGGTTTGCGCCGACGGCTTCACGTCCAGAGTCTTTTCCACAGCCTCGATGCAGGCGGTCAGATGGGCGATTGAGCAGGTGCCGCAGATGCGCGAAACGAGCTGCGGCACATTCTTAAAGACCTGGCCTTCCACGGCCTGGTTGAAAAAGCGCATATTCTCCATGACGCGCAAAGTCACGTCTTCCACCCGGCCGTCCCGGATCTTGATATCCAGATCGGCATGGCCCTCAATTTTGGCCAATTTACTCACGGTAATGTCTAAATCGCATGAATGCATATTTTTTAATCTAAATATTTCTCAAATACTTCTATGAATTTTTTCTCATTAATCGGACAGCCGACGATTTCGTCATCCACTTCGACCGCCTCTTTCAGGGCCAGCGCCTTAGGTAGAAAATGATATTTGTCTATGTGGTCCTTGATGGCCTCGAGCTGGCCGGCCTTGAAATTGTTCCGTTGGCCCGAAGGCAAAGCGGTCATGGCGCAAGTACCCATGGCGATAAGAATTTTCGAACTTTCCCGGATTTTCTTGATAAAATCCAAATCCTTTTGGCTCGTCACCACCCCTTCGACCAGGGCCACGTCCAAACCGCTGAAATCAGTGTGATTTTTGATGGCCAGAAAATAAACCAGCTCGATTTTTTCCAGCCACTCCAAAAGTTTTTTGTTAAAAATTTCCGTCAAGTAGACGCTGCAACCTTCGTCGCAAGTTAAGGAAAATATTCCGACGCGTTTTTTTGGCATAAAGTTAATTTTATTTTTATAATTATGCGATTATTTGCAAATCGCGGACTATTTTCTCTTCTTATGCTTGGTATAAAGCACTTCTTCCGCCAGGCCTTCTTCTTCGAGCCACCGCTTCACTTTCAAAACCTCCTCATTCTCGTGCGCCATCCGCTTCTTTTTGCCTTTGTCAATTTCATGCAAAGCCTCGTCCCGCTTGCGCCGGATTTCCGGCGTGGTCGGAATCGGCTGGCCGCCGCCGCCGATGCAGCCTCCCGGGCAAGCCATCACTTCGACGTAATCATATTTATCCATGTTGGCAAGAAGATAATCGACATTGCCGATGCCGTTGATGGCCAAGGCGCGCAATCTTGTTTGGCTGACGGCGATTTCCGCCTCCTTTACGCCCTCGAGACCGCGGACCGCCTTGATTTCCAAATTGATTTTTTCGCCTTTCTTTTTTAACCAATCAGCGGCCGTGCGCAAGGCCGATTCCATCACTCCGCCGCTCGCTCCGTAGATGGCGGCCGCGCCGGTGTGTTCGCCGAACGGGCTGTCGGCTTGGCCGGCTTTCAACTTCGCCAAATCGATCCGATTCTTCTTGAGCATAAAGGCCAGCTCGCGGGTCGTTAGGACATAATCAACCGGAAAGCCGCCGATGATGACCATTTCCGGCCGATCGGCTTCGAATTTTTTGGAAGTGCAGGGCATGATGGAAACGACGACGATTCTCTTCGGGTCAATGTTCATTTTCTTCGCCCAATAAGTCTTGACTATGCCGCCGCCATGAACCTGCGGCGAACGCGAGGCGGTCAGATTCGGAATCAGATCCGGCCGGTAAAATTCGACATACTTGATCCAAGCCGGGCAAGAAGCAGTGAACATCGGCAACGCGTTATTGCCCCCATTTTGTTTCCTCTCATGATCACGCTGAGCGGGAAGAGGGCTGGGGTGGGATTGAGTGGTTCGATCCTTGATTCTCTCTGCCAATTCTTCCGCTTCTACGACGGCGGTAATATCGGCCGCAAAATTAACGTCAAAAACATAGTCGAACCCCAATTGTTTTAAACCGCCTACCAACTGTCCCGTAACAACTTCGCCGTAAGGCAAGCCGAACTCTTCACCGATGCTCACGCGGATGGACGGCGCGAATTGCGCGACCACGATCTTTTTCTCGTTCTTCATTTCCATCTCCACCTCTTCCCAATGCGTCTGCTCTTGAGTCGCGCTGACCGGACAATGGACGGCGCATTGGCCGCAATAGATGCAGTCTTTCGCCTTGTCCTCGGTCGGACAGACCTCCTGATGCCGCCCCTTGCCTTTGATTTCCAGATAATTTATTTTCTGCAATTTGGAACAGGCGTCGACGCAGTTGCGGCAGTCGATGCACTGGCTTGAGTCGATCTCGACCGCATTGGCAAACCGGTAAACCGGCCGGTTTGATTTCCGGTCTTTCAAAGTATTGATCCGGATCTTATATCGGCCGGCATATTCGAGCAGCTTGCAGTTGAAGCGCCAGACGCACGTCGGGCATCTCTCGACATGCTCGGCGAAAATCATTTCCAAGTTCAGGTTGCGCGATCTTTGGACGCGCTCGGTTTCCGTCATGATAACCATGCCATCCTGCGTTTCGGTCGAACAGGAAGCGGCTAAGTTTTTCCGCCCCTCGATCTCAACCACGCAGACCCGGCAATTCGCCTTGACGGAAAAATCAGGATGACTGCACAGCCCGGGAATAAAAAACCCGGCCCGCTTGGCCGCGTGCCAGACATTCTCGCCAGTGATAAATTCTATCTCCTTGCCGTTTATTTTTAGCATATTTCAATTATTCACCGCCTTCACCATTTCTTTTAATCTCTCGCTGAGATTCTTGTCCTTACTTAAAACGTTTTCAATATAGCTCATAACCGCGACCGGCGCGGCCGCGCCCAGGCCGCAAAATGACGACTCTTTCAGGTTGCCAAGCAAATCGGCAAACAGTTTCCAGTCCGGTTCGCCGGATTCGAGCACCTCTTTCAAGCGATATGTGCCCTCGCGGCATGGCGTGCATTGGCCGCATGATTCGCGGTAAAAAAATTCGATCCATTCCGTAATTATTTTTTCCGGATCGCGCTTAGCCGTACTATAAATCCTGATCGAACCCGCGCCGATCGCCGGTTGTTTCAGCTGTTTTGAATTCAAGACCGTACCCGAAGCCGCGCCGCCGACTTGGACGAAAAAAGGAAAGTCGGGATAGTTTTTTGTCTTTTTTAAAATTTCTTCGATGGTCGCGGTTTCCGGATATTCATAGACGCCATGCCAGACGCAATCGCCGTCAATTGTGTAAAAACGGCTGTATTTATATTCCCCGCTTTTCACCAAGCTCACATCATAAAAAGTTTCAACGTTATTTATTAAAGTCGGCTGGCCCCAAAGGCCGCAAGTCGGCGGAAACGGCGGCTTCAATCTCGGCTCAGCGCGCTTGCCTTCTAATACATTCAAACATCCTGATTCTTCGCCGCCGATATAACCGGCTGATTCCGGCTTGAAAAATACTTTTATGAAATCGTGTTCGCCGATCGCCTCGTCCAGTTTCCGCCGCAGATCCTGGTAATCGTGATTTAAATAAAGATAGCCTTCGTCAGCCCAAAGATATTCCAAGGCGACCAGCATGCCGTCAACCACCCGCCCGGCATGATTTTCCAAAATATAGCGGTCCTTCCTTACCCCCGGCTCACCTTCAGAAGCATTGCAAACAACATACTTCTTTTCCCCTTTGGCATTTTTAACCATCTCCCACTTAGCCGCCGTCGAAAAATTAGCCCCGCCGCGCCCGACCAAATTCGCTTGTTCTATTTTTTGAAAAATATTTTTCATCAGACCAATCTTTTCCTCCAGATAAACTCGCACAAATCAGCCAAGCGGTTGGAATAGCCCCATTCGTTGTCGTACCAGGAAACGATCTTGAGCATGTCGCCGTCGACCACCTTGGTGATAGAGAGGTCCACGATCGAACTGGCCGGATTGCCGACGATGTCGGATGAGACGATCGGCTCTTCGGTGGCCACCAGGATGCCTTTGAGGCGCGGATCGCGCGCCGCTTTCTTAACCGCTTCATTCACGGTTTTTTCGTCGACTTTTTTACCGGTCAAAAAAACCGTATCGCAAAGCGAACCGACCGGCGTTGGCACGCGCACGGCCAGGCCGTCGAATTTGTTTTTGAGCTGCGGGATCGCGCGGGTGACGGCGATGGCCGCGCCGGTGGTCGTTGGCACGATATTCAAAGCGGCAGCCCGAGCCCTCCTCAAATCCTTGTGCGGCCCGTCGACCAGATTCTGATCGGCCGTATAAGAATGAGTCGTGGACATGATCGCTTTCCTGATGCCGAAATTGGCGCGGATGACTTCGGTTAATGGCGCCAGGCAATTGGTAGTGCAGGAAGCCATGGACACAATCTTATCTGATTTTTTAAAATCTTTTTCATTTACGCCCAAAACGATGGTCTTGACGCTATCGTCTTTGGCTGGCGCCGAAATAATCACCTTTTTCGCTCCGGCTTTAAGGTGGAAGCCGGCGCTCTCCTTGTCAGTAAAGCGGCCGGTCGATTCGATGACGACATCGACCTTTAATTCCTTCCAGGGCAAGGCGGCCGGATCTTTGATGGCGGTCACTTTATATTTTTTGCCGTTAACCACGATCGCCTCTTTGGCCGCGCCTACCTTTTTCCCGTATTTTCCATAGCAGGAATCATACTGCAGAAGATGGGCGAGCGCCGCCGTATCGGTCAAGTCGTTTATGGCGACGATATTGATATTCTTTTTCTCGAGCAAGGCCTTGAAAACGGCCCGGCCGATACGGCCAAAGCCGTTAATAGCGACGTTAATCATAGTTGATTGTTTTTAAGTTATGGGATTGTCCCGTTATTACTTCTCTAGTATACCAAATTCCCAAAAAACAAAAAAGTCCCGAAAGGACTTTTTTATTTTTTTACATTATTCATGCTGCCTGTTGCTTGCCTTTTTTGTGCCGGTTCAGATCAACTTCGACCACGGTCGGCTTCTCCCCTTCTTTTTCCGGCGGGAATTCCACATTGACCGCCTGCTTCAGGATATGATGGCCGACGACGACGCCCCGCTGGCCGTCCACGTTGACGCGCGCGCCGAGCGGCGGCAGCTTGCCGGCCAGATGCTCGTAGCCTTCAACCTCGTAAACCAGGCAGCATTTCAGCCGGCCGCAGACGCCGGACAATCTGTCCGAACCGCGATGGGCGCATTGCTGCATGTCGGCCATTTCGGAATTTATAGAGACAAGATCATTAAGAAAGCCGGCACAGCAAAGCTCGCGGCCGCACGGCCCGCAATCGCCCGCCACCCTGGCTTCATCGCGAATGCCGATCTGGTACATCCTGACTGTCCGGTTGAAATGCCGGGTTAAATCCTTGACCAATTCGCGGAAATCAACACGGCCGTCGGCAATGAAAGCGATTGTCACCCGCGACCCGTCGAAAGAGAAATGGATGTCCACAATCTTCATGACCAGGCCATACCGTTCAGCCATCTGCTTGGCGAATTTCATCGCCTTATCCTTCTCCTCTTTCGAAATCAGCTTTTCCAAATCGACCGGCGAAGCCTTCCTTAAAACCGGCTTCACTTCCCGCCCCTGGTGCGGACAAGTCTCGGCCGATTGGCAGGCGCATTTCACTTCCTCGGGATTTTCGGAAGCGCTCCCGGCGCCAGAAACGACGCCGATCTCCATGCCCATGTCAGTTTTGACAACAACCTGATCGCCGACGGACAAATCCAGCCCGTCGGCTTCAAAATTATACTCCTTGTCCCATGGCGCGAATTGTACCCGCACTAAACGCATATTTTTTGTTTACCGCTTTAACTTGTCGTCGCGAGAAACGAAACGACGAAACAATCCCGATTTAAGGGAAAGATTGCTTCGTGCCGTCCGCAATGACAAAACTTCTTACGCTCCGCAGACTCTGGAACCGCTGCTCAAGCTATAAACGATGAATTTTTCCACCTTGGCATCGCCCAAAATATCCTGAATCTTTTTGGAATCATCTTTAATGAATTCCTGTTTTACCAGGCAGACCTCTTCGTAGTATTTATTCACTTTGCCTTCCATTATTTTTTCGATAATGTTTTCTGGTTTGCCTTCCTTGCGCAGCTGCTCGGCGTAGATCTCCTTTTCCTTTGCCAATTCCTCGGCCGGCACATCGGCAGGCGAAATATATTTTGGATTGGCAGCCGCGATCTGCATGGCAATGTCAGTTGCCAAACTTTTCACTCCCGGCTTGTTGAGCGCGACCAACACGCCGATTTTTCCGCCCATGTGCGAATAGGCGGCCACGGTACCGGCGGTCGAGATGACGCCAAAAACGCTCAAGGCCAATTTTTCACCGATAACGCCACTCAAAGTATTAATATTTTCTTCCACGCTATGGCCGTCAGCCATAGTCAATTTCATAAGATCATCCATGTCTTCCGGCTGCTCGGCCTTAATAATAGCCAAAATATCATTGCCGAAATTCTGGAATTTTTCATTCCGAGCCACGAAATCGGTCTCGGAGTTGATCTGCAAAATATAACCATGTTTGCCGGCTTCATCAGTGGCGACTTTCACCACGCCTTCGCTGGTCTCGCGATCTGTCCGCTTGGCCGCCTTGGCAATGCCTTTTTTTCTTAAGATTTCGACGGCCTTTTCCAACTCGCCGCCGGCTTCTTCCAAAGCCTTTTTGCAATCGACCATGCCGGCGCCGGTCTTATCGCGCAATTCTTTTAATTTTTCCATCGTGTTGAAAATAGCCGCCCGTCATGACAAAAAGCCGCGGACTGGCTATTATGATAATTTGTTTTTTTAAATTAAACCTTTTTCGTCTCCTTGGCGTCTTTCGTTTCCGCCGCCTTTTTGCCCTCGAGAATGGCTTCTTTAAAGACATTTAAAACCAATTTGATAGTTTTGGTGGCGTCATCGTTGCCTGGAATGACATAGCGGATGCCATCCGGATTAACATTGGTGTCGCAGACGGCAACGATGTCCAGTTTCTTAACGCGCACCTCCTCCAAAGCGGTCTTCTCTTTCTTGATATCCCAAAGGAAAATCGCGTCCGGAATCCTGGTCAAATTGATCAAGCCGCCGACTTTCATCTCGAGCCTGGCGATTTCCCGATCGAATTCCACGCGCTCTTTCTTAGTGTATTTCTCGAGTTTGCCGGATTGTTTCTTTTCAAGCAAATCCTTATAATTCTTAATCATCTTCTTCATAACCGCAAAATTTGTCATAAGCCCGCCGAGCCATTTTTCAGAAACATAGGGCACGCCGGCCTCTTCGGCCATGGCCTTGAGCTGGTTTTTGACCTGCGTCTTAGTGCCGACAAACAAGACCAGCTTGCCTTCGGCGATGGATTTTTTGACAAACTCGGCCGCCTCAGCGAGCAGTTTGTGCGCCTTAATCAGGTCGATCACATGCACGCCGGCTCTCTGGGTGTAGATGTACGGCTTCATTTTTGGGTGCCATTTCGAAGTCTGGTGTCCGAAATGCATCCCTGCTTTGAGCATTTCCTCGATCGTAGGAATATTCATATTTTTCCTTTTGTTCCTCGGCCCTCTCACCCCTTTTGGGGAAAGGAAATTATTATTAAATCAGGGCCTGAGAGATTATTAAATAAAAACAGGCAGGTTTTGCCATGGTTATAAGATATAATAAAACCGCCCCGTTAGTCAAGGGGCGGTTCCCCTTACCCCGGTTCCCCTTGCCAGAATTTACGCTTTATGATAAAGTATTTTTGTTGTTATTATTTATCTAATAACGTATTTATGAAAAAAGACATCCATCCGAAATATTACAGCGAAGCCAAAGTGAGTTGCGCCTGCGGCAATTCGTTCGTCACCGGTTCGACCGTATCGGAGTTAAAGACTGAAGTCTGCTCCGCCTGCCATCCTTTTTTCACCGGCAAACAGAAGCTGGTTGACGCGGCCAGGCGCGTGGAAAAATTCCACGCCAAAGTTGAAGCCAAGGCCGGCAAAGAGGTGAAACACAAATCTAAGACGGCCAAAAGAGCGGCTAAGGCGGTGAAAAAGGCGGAAAAGAACAAATAGCTATTCCGAAAACGGCTATTCTTTTAGGCGTGCCCGAAAACGCGCCAAAAAGAATAGCCGTTTTGCATCCCTCTTACTCTTATGTACGAAGACGTAAAACGAAAATTCAGCGAACTGGAAAATAAGCTGGCCGATCCGGCGGTCATCGCCGACCAGGTCGAGCTCATTAGGATCTCCAAAGAGCATGCCGACCTAAAATATACAATCGGCCTGATTTCTGATTGGGAAAAAACCGCGGAAGCTATCCGGCAAAACCGCGAAATCCTGGACAATGAAAGCGATCTGGAACTCAAAATCATGGCTGAAGAGGAACTGCCGGGTTTGGAAAAAAAAGCAGCCGAGCTAAAAAGCGAGGTTGAAAACGAGCTCCACCCGGCCGATCCGCGCGACAAGAAAAATATCATCATGGAAATCCGTGGCGGCACCGGCGGCGACGAATCCGCTCTATTTGCCGCCGATCTATACCGGATGTACGCCCATTACGCGGAAAGGCAGGGCTGGAAAATCGAAATCCTTGATGCCAGCCAGATCGGCTTGGGCGGCTTCAAGGAAGTCATTTTTGCGGTCAAAGGCAAGAATGTCTTTTCCAATCTGAAATTCGAGGCCGGCACGCATCGCGTCCAGCGCGTGCCGGAAACGGAAAAAGCCGGCCGCATCCACACCTCGGCCGCCACCGTGGCCGTCATCGCCGAAGCGGAAGAGGTCGACTTGAAAATCGAAGCCAAGGATCTCCGGATCGACACCTATTGTTCATCTGGTCCGGGCGGCCAGTCGGTCAACACCACCTACTCGGCCATCCGCATCATCCATTTGCCAACCGGCCTGGTTGTCACCTGCCAAGATCAGAAATCCCAGCACCAGAACAAAGAAAAGGCCCTCCAGATTCTCCGCTCGCGGCTCTTGGACAAGATGGAACAGGAAAAGCGCGAAAAAGAATCGGCAGAGCGAAAAAGCCAAATCGGCTCGGGCGACCGCTCGGAAAAAATCCGCACCTATAATTTCCCGCAGGACCGCGTCACCGACCACCGCATCAATCTGACTCTCCACTCCATCCGGCGCTTCATGGAGGGCGAAATCGACGAAATAATCGCCGCCCTCAAAGCCGAGGATTTAAAATTAAGAATGGCCAAATGACCATCACCGAGCTGAAAAAAATCCATGCCGGCCGGATCGAGGCGCTCGACCTTGATCTCATCCTGGAGGACGCGCTTCAAAAGCCGCGTTCTTTCATTTTGGCTCACCCGGAAAAACCAATTACGAATTACGAATTACGAATTACGCACAAAAAAATAAAACGGAGAATCAAAGGCGAGCCACTGGCTTATGTTCTCGGACATAAAGAATTCTACGGATTAGCCTTCGAAGTGAATAGGCACGTGCTCGTACCGCGGCCGGAAACGGAAATGCTGGTCGCAGAAGCGCTCCGGCTCTGGACGCCGGACGCATATCTTGTCGACGTCGGCACCGGCTCGGGCTGTATCCTGGTTTCCCTGGCCAAAGCGATCGGCTGCGGGTCGAACAAGCGCCATCGGTTCATCGGCATCGACATCTCCGCCCCGGCTCTGAAAATCGCCCACCGAAACGCCAAAAATCTCGGCGTTTCTAAAAAAATAAAATTCCTGAAGGGCAACCTGCTTGAGCCGATATTAAAATCTCCGATCCTAAATCTTCGATCTTCAATCATTATCACCGCCAATCTCCCCTATCTGACACCGACTCAGATAAAAAACTCCCCAACAATCCAAAGCGAACCGCGCCTGGCGCTCGAAGCCGGCCGCGACGGTCTAAAATACTACCGCCAACTTCTGCAGCAACTAAAAACCATCCACCGCTCCCAATTCCTTTCAACCCATTCCGCGGCCTGTCCGCGCCTGTCCGCATTGCTAGAGATCGACCCAGCGCAGACCAAAAAATTCAAAGCTCTCGCCGCCAAAATCCTACCTTCATTTTTCATCATAATAAAAAAAGACCTGTCTGGGCAGGACAGGCTGGCGATGATTGGGACTGTCGCCAAACCCTGTTGCGAGTGAGCTTTTGACACTATTAAAACTCATGTGCTCTCATTTTAAAACCCCGCCTTTCTCAAAAGGCGGGGTTTTAAAGATAAACTATTTTTTCTCTCCCTTTTTCTGATTGGCGGCCGGCTTCTGTCCGGACACCGGCGCGGCTTCGGCCGCCGGGGCCGGAGCGACTTCCTTTTCTTTATGCATTTCAGCGGAACTGACCAAAACCGCATCTTCTTCGTCCATCGACTTGATGCCGGCCGGAAGCTTCAGGTCTTTCACCCGGATAAAATCGCCAAGGACGACCAGGGCGGAGAGGTCGACTTCAATGAAATCAACCAAAGCATCCGGCAGACACTCGACGCGCAGGGCATCGTAGGTCTTGACTAAAGTGGCGCCGAGTTCTTTGACAGCCTTCGATTCGCCGATAAAATGCAGGGCGATTTCAGTGTGGATTTTCTTGGCCATATCCACCTGATAAAAATCAATATGGATCGGCTTGTCCTTGACCACGTCCATGGCCATGTCCTTGACGATAACCTTGGCCGAGGAAGAACCGTCTAAAGCCAGCTCGATCAAGTGCGATTCTCCCGCTTGGGCGAACACCTTGTCGAAAGCGACAGCCTCCACCTTCACGGAATAAGGCTTAATTGACGGCCCGTAAACCACGCCCGGAATGAAACCGGCGCGACGGATAGCCTTGCTTTTCTCTTTCACGTCCCGCTTGACCGCGGACAGCTTGATTGCTTCTGCCATAATTTTCGTTACTTTCTCCGGAAAAAAAATCATCCGGATATCATACTTAGTTTATAAATTTTATCTGGCTAACGAATTTTCGATCTGATGATCATGCTCTCTATGACGCCGACCATGATCATGTTGGCGATCATGGCCGAGCCGCCGTAACTCACGAACGGCAATGAAATGCCGACCACCGGCAGAATACCGATGTTCATACCAATATTAACAAACATCTCCACAAAAATCAAACTCACCGCTCCCAGAATGAAAAAAATGCCGAAATCGTTATTGATTTTCTTAAGACTTTTTAAACAGCGGAAAAAAAACAAAGCGAAAAACATAATCACCAAAAAGACCCCGAAAAAGCCGAGTTCTTCGGAAATGACGGCAAAAATGAAGTCATTCTGGCTCTCCGGCAGGAACTTGAGCTGGGATTGCGAGCCGAAGCCGATGCCGCGCCCGAAAAGGCCGCCGGCACCGATGGCGATGATGGCCTGGGCCACGTTATAACCCTGGTTCATCGGGTCGAATGAGGGGTTGGCAAAAGTCAGGATGCGTTGTTTCTGATAAGGCTTCAAATAAAAAAACCAGCCGGCCACGCCGACGAGAGCCGCGGCCAAAAGGATGGCGGCTAGATACTTCTTATTAAAGCCAGCAATGACGATCAGGGACAGCCAGACAGCAATAAGAATCAGGCCTGAACCGAAGTCCGGCTGGAGGAGCACCAGGGCGAAAAGCACGAACACTCCCCCGCCGCTAATCAGAAGATGCCGGAGAGGCGAAATATTCAAGGCGGCGCCGGAAAAATACCGGGCGAGAAAAATAAGCAAAACGAACTTAATGAATTCCACCGGCTGAAGGCCGAAGCCGAAAAAATTGAACCAGCCCCTGGTACCCCGGATCGTCACGCCAAAAAAAAGCACGCCCAAAAGGGCGAGCACGCCGAGAAGGTAGATATAATTGGAAAAATTTCTCAGGTTGCGGTAGTCAAAAAAAGCGAAAAAAAACATAAAGCCGAGTCCGGCCAGGATAAAAAAGAGCTGTTTCTGGAAATTGACCAGATCGATGCCGCCGCGGCCGAGCGACACGGAATAAATCTCAACCATGCCGAAGCAGATAAGGAGCATGACAGCCGCAAACAGGAGCCAATCGAAATTCTTTAAGTATAAAAAGATCTTGTTCGGCATGTTATTTGACGCTTTCCCTGTTTCCTTCGAATCTCATGTAAGCCTTGGCATCCATAATGTCGGCGCTCGGTTCAATCTCGATTTCCGTGACGGCCGGCATGGCGCCGGGCCAAATCAGATCCACCGCTCTTTTCTCGCCGGAACGGAATTCCTTGATTGATGCCCGGTTAATGCCGACGACGCCGGCCGGACCGCGCAGGACGATAAAAAAATCAACTGTCCAATAATTGTAGGCGGACTGGTTCTTGGCTGTGAACTTGAGATGGTTTAAGGGAATTTTTTTTGGCTCGCCGCCCGCTTTCGGCGGCTCGAAAGCCTGGTTGGCAATGGCGAGGTCTAACCGCTCTCGCCTGAACTGCTCCGGGTCGCCGTCCAGGCGCTGCCACTTCACACCGGCAATCTTGAATCGCGGATCAAACGAATCGCCGGCCGCTTCCTGGCCCAAGGCCGCGACATACTTGCTTTCACCCGGCATAAGAAAGCCGCGGCTCCGACCGATTTCCAAATTGCCGACGAGAAAATAATATTCGAACTCCGCCCAATGCCGGCCGTTCGGATTGACCAGGCGGACATAGAAATCATATTTATCTCCGGACTTTAAAACAGCCGGCGCCGAAGCCCGAAGCTCTTCAAGCGGCCTGGAAAACTTCAGAAGATTGTTTTCTTGGGCCAGATATCGCACGGTTTCGTCATCCTCTTTCATGCCCCGCAAAAGATAATGGGAAAACCCGTAAATAGCATACGTCAACGACAGGATGCTGATCAAACCGAGCAAACCTAAAAAGCCAACATAAAAATGCCGCCGGTGCTCGACGTACCACAGGCCAAAATTAAGCTTGCGCAAAGTCACCCCCTCCAAATCCTGATATTTTTCCAAATCAATCTCTTCGCCCGCGCCATTTTTTTCTTTTGTATTAATCTTATCCACGATTTTAATTTATGATTTCAATCTTTCAATCCCAAATCTCTATCTCTATATACTAATATATAATACCCTTTTCCGCAAATAGCCCGGCCCTTGCCCTTGAATCCGTTTTCTGCTAAAATCTTAATATAAATAATAGCCCGAAGAAGGGATATTTTTGTGTTAATGGTCAGCAAATTAGACAGACTCTTAGATAACTATTTTTATGTCCAAAGAAAAAGAAACAAAAAAATCGGCCTCAAGCTACGGCGCCGATGCCATCACCGTTCTGGAGGGCCTTGATCCGGTCCGGAAAAGGCCGGGCATGTACATCGGCTCGACCGCCTCGGCCGGCCTCCACCATCTCATTTGGGAAGTGGTCGATAACGGCATCGACGAGGCCATGGCCGGCTATGCCACCGAAGTCAGCGTTACGCTTCTGCCGGACGGCCTGGTCGCGGTGCGCGATAATGGCCGCGGCATCCCGGTCGGAAAACACAAAGTTACCGGCGTTTCCGCCCTGGAAACTGTCTTGACCAAATTGCACGCCGGCGGCAAATTCGGCGGCGGCGGATACAAAGTCTCGGGCGGTCTTCATGGCGTCGGCGTTTCAGTTGTTAACGCTTTGAGTACCTATCTAAAAGCAGAGGTCCATTCCAGCGAAGATGGAAAAATCTGGATACAGGAATTTAAAATCGGCATTCCCCAGAAACCGGCTAAGGCCATTGGCGCAACCAAGGAAACCGGCACGACCATCACCTTCCGAGCCGACCCGACGATTTTTTCCGAGCTGGAATTTACCTGGGGAAAAATCCTAGACCGCCTACGCCAGCAAGCCTACCTGACCAAGGGCATTACTCTATTCCTTTCCGACCGGCGCGAAGGCCATCGCCCAAAAAACTATAAATTCTATTTTGAAGGTGGCATCAAGGCCTACGCCAAGGCTTTGAACCACAACAAGACGGTCAAGAACGAAACCATCTTCTATGTCGACAAGGACGTGGACTCTTCGAAGGTGGAGATCGCCTTGCAGTATAACGACGAATACAACGAATTACTCCTGGCTTTCGCCAATAACATCCACAACCCGGAAGGCGGCACGCATGTCGTCGGCTTCCGCACAGCCCTGACCAGGACGCTCAATTCCTACGCCCGCTCCCATAATCTCCTCAAGGAAAAGGATGAGAATCTGACCGGCGAAGACGTGCGCGAAGGCCTCACGGCCATCGTTTCGGTCAAACTGACCGACCCGCAATTCGAAGGCCAGACTAAAGGCAAACTCGGCAACGCCGAAATGAAAACTTATGTCGAGCAGATCTTCGGCGAGGCTTTCTCTATTTTTCTGGAAGAGCACCCAAAAGAAGCGGAAGCGATCATTGGCAAATGCATCCTCTCGGCCCAGGCCAGAATCGCCGCCCGCACCGCCCGCGCCACAATCCTCCGGAAAGGAGCGCTCGAGGGCATGACTCTGCCGGGCAAACTGGCTGACTGTTCCAGTCGCAAAGCCGAAGACTGCGAGCTCTACATCGTCGAGGGCGATTCGGCCGGCGGCTCGGCCAAACAAGGCCGCGACCGGAAATTCCAGGCCATTCTGCCGCTTCGGGGAAAGATCTTGAATGTGGAACGGGCCCGCCTCGACAAAATGCTCGCCAACAACGAAATCAAGAATCTGGTCATCGCCCTTGGCACGAATATCGACGACCAATTCGACTTGTCCAAGCTGCGCTACCGTCGCATCATTATCATGACCGATGCCGATGTCGACGGCGCCCATATCCGCACTCTCCTTCTCACCCTTTTTTTCCGCCATTTCACGCCGCTCGTGACGAACGGCAATCTTTATATCGCCCAGCCGCCACTTTACCAGCTTAAAAAAGGCGTAACCGCCAAATACGCCTATTCGGACAAAGAAAAAAACGAAGTTATTAAGGAAATGGGCGGCGAAACGGCCATTATTGAAGAAACCGAAGCCGACGAAGAAGCGCCTGCCACCGAAGAAGAAGTTGCCGCGGCTGAAAAAGAAAAGGCAAAAAAAGCGGCCGTGCGCATCAACATCCAGCGCTACAAGGGTCTTGGAGAAATGAACCCGGAACAGCTCTGGGAAACCACCATGGATCCGGCCAGGCGGGTAATGAAACAGGTAACCATCGAAGACGCGGCCAAGGCCGACGAAACTTTCGAAATGCTCATGGGCGGCGACGTGGCTCCACGGAAACATTTTATCCACACCCACGCCAAAAACGTGGAAAATTTAGATATTTAATCAAAGTCCGCTTTTTGCCCTCATACTCAATACTTCCCGCCAAGCGCATCCTCGATTTTTACTTTATTCTTTAAAGCCCAATCACGGACAGCCTTATTTGGTATGAGTTTGAAAATGATTTCCCGCTCTTTGCCGAAAAAACGGCAAGTCAATCCGTAGATCTTTTCGAAACGGCCAACGATATTGTTATCAAGCCTTGCCTGCAAGATTCTCAGGACCTCACCATAGTACCAGAGCCGCTTTTCTACTGGAGCGTTGAATTTCTGCCAGACAGTCTCCCCTTTTTCTTCATAGGCTTCGATCATAGCCAAGAGATTGTGGATCTTGTCGGCGGCGCTGACCAAGAGCGCTTCCCGGCTGTCGGTTTTTAGTTTGTTCAAATAAGACAATTTTCGCCTTTCCCAGGATGCCTTCTTGTCTTCACTGGCCCATTCTTCCTTGTCTTCGGACACTTCTTTTACGATGCGCACCACCCGCCGGCCGAATTCGCGCTTCATATTGTTGTAGGTGTACTTATGACTGTCTTCCAGGACGTCATGCAAAAGCGCGGCGACGATCACGTCCTCGTCGTCGGTAAATTCGGAAAGGACAAAGGCGACCGAGAACGGATGGACGATGTACGGCCGCCTGATGCCGCGCCGATGCTGGCCGTGGTGTTCGACCGCGGCCACGTTGATCGCCTTCTGGATTTTCGGGGTCAATTTCATATGATTATCACTAATGTTCTACTAGTGCCTAATTTTACAAGTCCCTTACGGCTCCAAGGCGTTTTCCCGGCCGTTGACCAATATCTTCATTTCTTTCACTTCTTTGAATTGTTTTAATGTCTCCTCTATCTGGGCGCGGATGGCCAGGACGCGACAGGAGCCGGCGATACTCGCCGCCGGATTGATTTCCAAATCGACTGTGGCCTGGCCGTCTTTGATATTAACGCTCTTTAAGCCGGTGCCAGCGTCGATATTGGAATAAAAACCGTTTCTCGCTTCGAGGCTTTGCGCGCCGGCGAGCAGTTCATTCATCGCCGCCCGAACCGCGGCCTTGGTCCTTTTAATGCGCCTTTCAACCGGATAAACTTTTTCGCAAAATCTGGCATCCGAATCTTTCAAGCGGTTGGAAAAAAAGGCCTTGACTGCCATTGATTCCACTGCTTTGAATCTAACCGGAACGATCACCTTGTTGATTTCCGATCCATCCTTGGCCGAATATTCGAAAACTTCGACCGTACCGCTTGCTACCTTAGGCTCCGAATAAGCGGCAGACACTTGGAAAAACCCGTACCGACCGGTATCAGAGCTTGAGGCTATGCCGGAATTTTCCATAAGGAGAGCGCCGTCCGCATCTTTCAGGCGGTAGCTGAAAACGTTTTCAAACACTCGCGCCTCGCCCCGGACGACCAGCGGCAAACCAATCATGCCGTTACTTACCGGCAAATAGACAATAATATTCGGTTCTTCAATGATCCTGATTTCCTTGGTCGTCGCGACATACGGGTCAATCTCAATACCATCCGCCTCAACCAAAAAACCCAAATGGATGTAGTCGAAACCGGTTTCCTTTCCTGTTTTGTCCAAAATTTTAGAATCAGCCGCCAATTGGAAGCTGGTCATGTCGTTTACGCCTTCACCATAACGCACAAGAATCTGTCGATTATCCAAATTGACTACTTTCCCGCTTCTCTTGATCGGCTGGCCATTCTCGCAAAGGATTTCCGGCCTGGTTGTCCGCGGCTGGCCGACCTGACGCCAGATGCCTTTCTCGCACGACCAATGGTTGTATTTTTCCGAGTAACGATAATAATAATATCTAAAAATGCCAGAAATGGCGACCAAAAAAAGAAAAATAAAAAACGCCTTTTTGTTCATATTATCAATTTATCAACCGCTAATAATTTAACCTTATTATATAGCATAGTAAATCTAAAGTCCATAAAACTATTCGATAATATAGTGTAAAATTGGCTCATAATGTTGTTTTTGTAATGTTAATCATTTCTATGAATTAACACGCAAAAGCACCCTGGCCAGGCGAATTTCGTCGTAGGAAAATTTTTCCTTAAGATGCTCGAAGACCGGCTTCAGTTTTTCGTCGCCGCACAGGGTGAAAGCCTGCCGGATCGCTTCGAACCGGTCGCGCGGCAATTTAAGATATTCCAGATCGAACTTTTCGCCGGCATCGATCAGCTTCTCGATATGGTTGATGACCGTACTCGGCGCGATGTCCTGGTGCTTGGCGATCCGCTCAATCGGGATTTTTTTCAAAATCAGTTCTTTGGTTTTAAGATAATATTGCGGCCTTTCCCTGCCTTCTGACCGGCTGACCGGAACAATGCCGGCCATGCCGGCCGGCGCCAGATTGTTTTCCTTGATGAAGGCGCTGATCGCTTGCAAAAAAATCTCGCCGTATTGCTCAAGCTTTTTCGCGCCGACGCCGCCGATGCGGCTGAATTCTTCCCGATCCCGGGGAAAATAGGCGGCCATCTCCCGCAAAGAGGCGTCGCCAAAAACGACGAACGGCGGCACGCCGGCCGCCTCGGCCAGTTGTTTGCGTAGCTGGCGCAGCTCTTCAAACAGGGACTGAACGTAGGCCGGACCGAAACAGCCTGGCAAAGATTTGAAAACGGCTGTCTTCTGGGGCTTGGCCAGCTCCAGTTTTTCCCGGCCGGCCAAAAACGCGACGCCCTTCTTGGTTAGGGCGAGCACCGGATATTTGCCTTCGGTTTTCAAAAGCAGGCCGAGCCCCGAGAGCTGATTCATGATCTGTCCTAGTCCGGCTTCGTCGAAATCGGCGACTATGCCAAAAACGGAAAGCCGGTCGTGGCTGTTGATCCGGATCTTCTGGCTGTTTTTGCCAAGAAGCAGATCAATGATGTGATTCTTGCCGAAACGGCCGCCGGTCCTGGTCACGGCCGAAAGGATTTTCTGGGCGATGACGGTGGCGTCGAACATTTCCTTTTTTTCCAGACAGGCATCGCAAGCGCCGCAATTGTCCTTTTCGAACTCCTCGCCGAAATATTCCAACAGATATTTTTTCCGACAGGACGCGAGCTCGCAATAATGGATGACCTCGCCAAGCTTTTCCCGCGCCCGCTCGGCCAGTTTCTCGTCCTCCATCCGACCGATAAAAAATTCATGCTTGCGCGTGTCGGCGTAGGTATAGAAAAGGACGCATTGGCTTTCCAAGCCGTCGCGGCCGGCCCGGCCGATTTCCTGATAATAGCCTTCAAGCGTCTTCGGATAGGTGTAATGCACGACCAGCCGCACGTCTGGCTTGTCGATGCCCATGCCGAAAGCGATGGTGGCCACAATAATATTGACCCGATCCTTAATGAACGCTTCCTGGACCGCCTTCCTTTCGGCCGCGTCCAGGCCGGCATGGTAAGCCCGGGCATTGAAGCCGTTCTGTTTCAGATTGGCGGCGATCTCCTCGGTCTCCTTGCGAGAAAAACAATAAATGATCACCGCTTCCCGCCGATATTTCTCAAGCAGCGCCAGGAGTTTGGGAAATGCCTGTTTCTTTTCAACCACGCCGATCCGCAGGTTTTCGCGGTTGAAGCTCGAGATAAAAACTTTGGCCGTGCGCAAACGGAGATGCGTAAGAATGTCTTCGCACACTTTGACCGTGGCCGTGGCCGTCAAAGCGATCACCGGCACGCCCGGAAAAAGCGTTTTTAGGGAGCCGAGATTGCGGTAATCCGGCCGAAAATCATGCCCCCATTCGGAAATGCAATGGGCTTCGTCCACGGCGATCAGGCTGATTTCGAGCGTCTGCAGGAATTCCTGGAAATTCTTCAAGGCCAATCTTTCCGGCGCCAGATAGAGAATCTTGACGTCGTTCTTTTGGACGCGGGCGGCGATGGCTTCGATCTCGCCGGCCGAGAGACTCGAGTTAATGAACTCGGCCTTAATGCCGCAGGCCTGCAGGGCGTCCACCTGATCTTTCATTAAGGCAATCAGGGGTGAAATAACCAAAGTCATCCCGGAAAAATGCAGAGCCGGCAACTGGTAGCAAAGCGATTTGCCGCCGCCCGTCGGCATAAGGACGAAGCTGTCCCGGACGGCCAAAACGTTGGCGATGATTTCTGCCTGCAAAGGGCGGAAGTTGTCATGGCCGAAATATTTTTTCAAGAGGGTTTTCATGGATTTGGGATTAATTATAGTATAACCATCCCATTATAACAAACCGGGGATAAAATATTTCTAAAAAACCCGCCCTTCGCGAAGGGCGGGTTTTTTACAATGGCTGCGGGACCAGGATTCGAACCTAGATAAACGGAGCCAGAATCCGTTGTCTTACCATTGGACGATCCCGCAATAAAAAAATCATAGACAAAATTTCCAATCCAGTCAACTGACCACCCGTCCGCCAAACGTCTTCAGGATATTGTCGATCAGATTGCCGCCCGCTTCGGCCGGTTCGCTTGCGGCCAGTTCGCTCTTGGCCGGCTCGGGAACGGCTGGCGCGACGGCAGTCTCGGCAATCGGCGCGGCGTTATTATCGCTGAATTCCAGATTCTCGTCGATCACGCCCTGGATTGATAGCGGATTCTGATAAATCTCCATAAGGATCTTTTCAACCAACACCCTAATATTATTGTCTTCAATCCGGTCCTTATGGAATTTGTATTTGAAGGCCAGGCAAAGATCGCCGCCGTCAAGACTCTTCGGCTCGCAGACTTTCAAGACAAAAGACAGGGAATGGTTCTCGCTTTTCACTTTGGCCAGCACTTCATTCCACCGCCCCTTAATATCGCCGATAGTCAGCTTGAGCGGAGTTCCGGCCGGCGCCGGCTTCGGCCGGAAAACTTCCGGCTTGGCGGCGATGCCCGGTTTTGGCGCTTCCGGCCGAAAAAATTTCGTTTCGGGCGCGGCCGCCGGCTGGCTGATGCAGGCTTTGACAACAGCCAATTCGAGCGGCAACTGAATCAAGCTGGCATGCTTCAATTCGAGCTGAGCGGCGGAGAACCGTTCGATCAGACTGATAATCCGCTCCTGGCTCAAATCTTTATTGACTTCCATAATCTTCACTTCCAAGCTTTCCCCGAGATCCAGGCCGAGACTCTCGGCCAAAAGCGGACTGGCATTGGCGATCATCATCTTCCTTAAAACCTCGATCAGCTCGGCCGTAAAAACTTTCAGATCAACCCCTTGGTTTAAAAGATTATTAAGAAGGCGGATGGCTGAACCGGCGTCCTTCTTGGCTAGAAATTCGACCAGACTGACCGCTTCGCCAAGATTGCCACGCGGGATGACCAGGCCCGCTTCTTCGTCCGACACCTCCTTGCCGGCGATCGAGACGATCTGCCCGAGAATACTTTCGGCGTCGCGCATATGCCCGCCCGACTGCCGGGCGACGGATTCGAGAACACCTTTTGAGACAGCCACGCCTTCGCTCCTGACGATATGCTCCAATTTCCTGATAATATCGCCCAGACTGATCTTTTTAAAATCGAAACGCTGGCAACGGGAGATGATGGTCGTCGGCACCTTGTGGATTTCGGTCGTGCAGAGAATGAAAATGACGGCGGCCGGCGGCTCTTCCATGATTTTCAGAAGGGCGTTGAAAGCCGACGTCGAAAGCATGTGCGCTTCATCAATAATGAAAATCTTGTATTTCGCGCTCAATGGCGCCACCCGGGCGGAGGCGATGATGTTCTCCCGGACGTTATCGACACCGGTATGGCTGGCCGCATCGATTTCCATAAGGTCAAAACTACGGCCTTCGGTGATCTCCCGGCAACTCAGACAATTATTGCACGGCTCGCATTCGCCATCTTTGCGATTCCGACAATTGACCGCCTTGGCCAGCACCCGGGCCATGGTCGTCTTGCCAACCGCCCGCGGCCCGCAAAAAAGATAGGCATGGGCCAATTTCCCGGAAGCAATCTCGTGCTCCAAAGTAATCTTGATATGATTCTGATTGACCACTTCCGCAAAATTCTGCGGGCGGTATTTTCGATATAAAGTCGCCATTGGTTTTTTCAAAAAGAAAGGCAGCCGCTCTGCCTGGTTGATGTTTGCATTATAATATATGGCGGGGGCTTGTCAATAATAATAGAAAAATGGGGGAAGCCAAGCTTATCCCCTTGACTTTTTCCCAGGCCTGCGAGAAGATAGATGGTAGAATGCTTTAAGGAGGAAAACATGAAAAAAGAAGAAGAAAAAGAAACAACCAACCCTCTTATTGACTTTCTGCCACGAATAAAACCATTCGTGATAATGGAAATTCCAGGGGGCATACCGGCCGCAGAGATGGAGGCAAAGCTCGCGAAGCTCTTTCTCTTGGCCAAAACATCCGGATAATCGCCAACTGCTGATTATCCTTCTTTCTTTATGAAAAATCCAGACAACAACTTGCCGAAAAACATCGAAGAGCCGATCACTGATTTTGACAGTCTGCAGAAGGTCCTCCTGGCTAAAAGAGGCGAAGCGCGGCCGCAAAGCCTTAATCAGCTAACCTGGGAAATCGAGCACAACATCGAATTGCCGGGCGACATGCGCGCCAGACTGCTCGCCAGGTTGGAAAATTTTTCCCGATACATCGAACATCTGGAGCCGGCGGAAAGAGCGGGATTTACGGAAATAATCATGAACATCGGCCAGGAAGACGTCCTTGGCATGGCCATGCAATTCAACAGCGGCCTGAATGCCGACCTGAAAAAAGGCGATCCACGAATTATTGAAATGTTTAATAAAGGCTACGCCAAGGTCAAGCTGATGGAAATGTTTGAAAAAATCCTGGACGGCGGCAAAGGCTGGACTGCCGAGCTTAAAAAAGTCTACCGCTTCAGCTTTGATGTCAACGGCCTCAAGGCGGTGAACGATTTGAACGGCGGCAAACACGAAATGGGCGACGAATATCTGCGCCGCGTCGCCCGGGCCATCAAGGAAAGCCCGACCATGCGAGCGATGAGAAGCGGCGGCGCGAGCCATTTTGCCGAGGCCACCCGCGACGGCGGCGACGAATTCGGCATCATCGTCTATTTTAAAGAGGAACAAACCGAGAAAGAAATCAACGACTACCTCGAAGCGGTGATTGAGGAAGTCCGGATGATCGGAGTTGCCGACCTGCTTGATTTTAACAAAGACGAAGTGGTTTTCGCTTTTCTGGGAATAAGTAAAGAAGATATAAAAAACATCAACGAACTTGAGCCTGAGGAAAGAAAAATAAAAATGGACGGACTGCGCGCCCAAATGGAAAAACCAGAAAGCTTCTATTTTCCGGCCAGCATCCAGGGTGGAGCCGTCAACTTTTTCGCTTCTTCCCAAAAAATAATAACAGAAAAAGACCTGAGGGGACTCGAATATCAGAAGATGCTCCAGACGTTCATGGGTGGCCTCTTTGATATGAGCGACCGGCACATGAAGGAGAATAAGGACGAATTCAAGAGATCGCTTGTCGGCCAAAGGCGGGAAAACGAAACAAAGGAAAAATTCGAAAGTCGCCAGTTCCTGGCACGCATTTATTCGCGCACCGAAGAAGAGGCGCGCTTGAAGCGCATCATCACCGAAGCCACCCAGCGCTGCCAAAACGGCGAAAACCCATGCGAAGTGCTTTTGGCCGGATAGAACTCATTTCACAAATAAAAAACATCCCATTCAATAATGTTTTCCACACCCACAACTTGGACAAACGTCGAGATTTATTGTCAATCCAGCTTTATTTTCTGAAATTCCTGAGCTTGGTTTTGGAAATTTCGCTGTTCGGGATGATGATTTCCTCGCCGGCCGAACCGCGCAACCGGACGCTTCGCAGGCCGATTTTTTCCACGGCGCCTTCGCAGTCGCCGACGGCAATCCGGTCGCCGATTTTAAAAGGCTTGTCAAAATAAATAGTAAAGGCGGCAATAATGTCGGCCAGTATCTGCTGGGAGGCCATGGCCATGGCCAAGCCGCCGAGACCGAGGCCAGCCAGAAGCGAAGTGACGTCGTAGCCGAGGTTTGGCAAAAGAACAAGAGCCGCCCCGATCCAGATGCCGACGCGAACCAGAGCCGAAAGCAGACTGGATTTGGCATCGGCCTCTTTTTCGCCGAAAGCTCTTTTTAACCCCAATTCAGCAAAAACAGAAACGGCCCGGGCGCCGTAAAAAACAGCCGCCGCCAGAAAAGCGTAATAAAGCAATTGCTGAAAAACGACATTGGTTTTCAAAACGTTCAAAGCCGCATAAGCGGCGGCAAAAAGATAAAATGGCCAGCCGAAAGTCTTAAGCGCGGCCGCGGCTGACGCGGCGATCTCTGAATCGCCGATCGCGCCGGCTCTCTTAAGAAAGATGCGCCGCGCCAGGCGCATAACGATGAGCGCGGCGAAAAACAAAACCAGAAAAAACAGCCAATAATACAATTCATTATCAAGGAATTCCCAAAATAAAAGGTCAAAATAATCAGACATGGTTTTAGAGTTAAATTTTTCTTAATTTTATCATATAAAAAACCACATGGCAATGCGCTTTCCCTTTCATTTCTTGTTGTTTATTTCCACTCTTGTCATATCTTTATTTTCAGTCTATAATGTATTAGTTTTCAGCTCCCTAATTTTTTAGAAAACTCTTTATGCCAAACGTCATCAAGATCAAAGGAGCGTGCGTCCATAACCTCAAGAATATCGACGTGGAAATCCCGCGCGACAAGCTGGTGGTGATCACCGGCCTTTCCGGCTCGGGCAAGTCTTCGCTCGCCTTCGACACTATTTACGCCGAAGGCCAGCGGCGCTATGTCGAATCGCTTTCCGCCTATGCCCGGCAATTCGTCGGCGTCATGGACAAGCCGGACGTGGACTTGATCGAAGGACTCTCCCCCGCCATCTCTATCGACCAGAAAAGCGCCTCGCACAATCCCCGCTCGACCGTGGGCACGGTGACGGAAATCTACGATTACATGCGCCTGCTGTACGCGCGCATCGGCATACCACACTGTCCACAATGCGGCGGCCAGGTCAAACCGTATTCCATTGACGAAATTATCGAGCAGGCCGTAATGGCTTACGCTGACGCCGATGCGCTTATCATGGCGCCGATCATTAAGGATAAAAAAGGCGAGCACAAGAGCCTGATTGAACGCGTGGCCAAGGCCGGCTACCAACGGGTCCGCTTCGACGGCCAGGTGGTCGTCCTGGAGGAATTCGAGGACATGAAAATCGACAAGCAAAAAAAACACTCGCTCGAAATCGTCATTGACCGGCTAAAAATCGACAAGAACAAGGAAAACCGCGCCCGGCTGACCGAAAGTGTTGAAAAAGCTTTGGATCTGGCCGACGGTCTCGTAACCATCTTCGCTCCAGCCCTGGCCAAAACAGAACCGGCCACGGGAAAAAATGGCCGGAACGGCGCGGCCTCACCGGAGACGACCTATTCCAAAAAATTCGCCTGCCCGGTTTGCGGCATCACTTTCCCTGAACTCGAACCGCGCAATTTTTCCTTCAACTCGCCGCACGGCGCCTGCTCGGAATGCACCGGCCTCGGCACCAAGCTGGAAATCGATCCGAAGATGATCATTAATTATAATCTGACTATCGCCCAAGGCGCCATCAAGCCGTGGACGCACGGCACTTCCGGCGGCCAGACCTGGCTGATGCGCATTCTCGGCACCGTCGCCCAGGCCAACGGCTTCGACCTGAACATGCCCATGAACAAGCTGACCAAAAAACAGATGGACATCGTCCTCTACGGCACCGGCGGCAAGAGCTATAATGTTGATTACGAAAGCGACCGCTTCTCCGGCGAACTGACCACCGAATTCGAAGGCGTCATCCCCAACCTGGAAAGGCGCTATGCCCAGACCGAGTCGGATTATATCCGCAAGGAAATCGAAGGCTATATGCGCGTTTTGATCTGCCCGTCCTGCGGCGGCAAGCGGCTCAAGCCGGAAATTCTCGCCGTAAAAATCGCCGGCGAATCGATTTATGAAGTTTCCTCGAAAACCATCGACCAGGCGAAAAAATTCTTCCTCGATCTGGAAGCGGCCAAGGTCCTTACCGCCCGCGAACAGAAAATCGCCGCGCAGATTTTGAAAGAAATCAAAACCCGTCTGAATTTCCTGACAGACGTCGGTCTGGATTACCTGACGCTCGACCGCGCCGCCAACACCATTTCCGGCGGCGAAGCCCAGCGCATCCGCCTGGCCACGCAGATCGGCGCCGGCCTGGTCGGCGTCCTCTATGTTCTGGACGAACCGTCAATCGGCCTGCACCAGCGCGACAACGACAAGCTGATCGCCACCCTGAAAAAACTCCGCGACATCGGCAATACGGTCATCGTCGTCGAGCATGACGAGGCCACCATGGAAGCCTCGGACTGGCTCCTTGATATCGGGCCGGGCGCGGGCGAACACGGCGGCGAAGTCGTAGCCCAAGGTACGCCGGCGCAAGTGAAAAAATCAGCCAAATCCATCACCGGCCAATATCTTTCCGGCAAAAAATCAATCTCCCCGCCGGCCGTCTATCGGCGCGGCAACGGGCGGAGCATCAAAATCATCGGCGCCAACGAACATAATCTCAAAGACATAGACGTCGAATTCCCTTTGAGCAAATTCATCGCCATCACCGGCGTGTCCGGCTCGGGCAAATCAACGCTCATGACCGACATCCTGGCCAAGGCTCTGAACCAAAAATTCTACCGGGCCAAGGAATATCCCGGCCGACACGAAGCGATCGAGGGGCTTGAAAACATCGACAAGGTCATCGACATCGACCAATCCCCGATCGGCCGCACGCCGCGCTCCAACCCGGCCACCTATACCGGCATCTTTACTCCCATCCGCGACCTGTTCGCCCAATTGCCGGAAGCAAAAATCAAAGGCTACAAAGCCGGCCGATTTTCCTTTAACGTAGTCGGCGGACGCTGCGAAGCCTGCGCCGGCGACGGCCTGGTCAAAATCGAGATGCAATTCCTGCCGGACGTTTACGTGGAATGCGAAGTCTGCCATGGCCGGCGCTACAACAAAGAAGCTTTGGAAATCTATTACAAGGGAAAAAATATTTCCGATGTCCTTAATATGACAGCCGAAGAAGCGCTCGCCTTCTTCAAAAATATTCCAGTTCTGCAACAAAAGCTCGAAACTCTGGTTGAGGTCGGCTTGGGCTACGTCAAGCTGGGCCAATCAGCCACGACCCTTTCCGGTGGCGAAGCCCAAAGGATCAAGCTGGCCACCGAACTTTCCCGCCGCTCGACCGGCCGTACCCTTTATATTCTCGACGAGCCGACCACCGGCCTGCATTTCGACGACGTCAAGCGCCTTTTGAAAGTCCTGAACCAGTTGGTCGACAAAGGCAACACTGTCCTGATCATCGAACACAACCTGGATGTGATCAAGTCGGTCGATTGGATTATTGATCTCGGACCGGAAGGCGGCGACAAAGGCGGCTGGCTGGTGGCGCAAGGCACACCCAAGGACGTGGCCAAAGCCGAAAACAGCTTTACCGGTGAGTATTTGGCGAAAATTTTGAAATAGACTCTATGACTGTCCTTGTCTTCGGCACCTTTGATATTTTCCATCCCGGGCATGCGTATTTTCTCAGAGAGGCCAAAAAACACGGCAAAAAGCTGATTGTCGTTGTGGCGCGCGACCGGACGGTCGCGGCCGTCAAGGGCCGACCGCCGAAGCATGACGAAAAAACCAGACAAGCGGCTGTCAAAAAAAGCCGGCTGGCTGGCCAAGTCATTCTTGGTCGGCTCGGCGACAAATACGCCCTGATCAAAAAATACCGCCCGAACGTCATCTGCCTGGGCTATGACCAGAAATTTTTCACGGAAAAACTCGAAGAAAAATTAAAACAGTTCCGATTGGAAACAAAAATCGTGCGGCTAAAACCTTTCCGGCCGCACGTTTACAAATCATCAAAACTCACAACTCACAAAAGCTCCAAAATCTTCAGTTCAATCCCGTCTTCAGTCGGGCAATAGACGGCGAAAGTGGCTTTCTGGAAAACGCCGCCGAGGGTGCCGGGGTTGATGATGCGCGGCCTTGGCCTATTTTTGTCGATGATTTCCCACGGCTTGTGCGTATGGCCGTAGAAGACAAAATCAAGATCGCTTTCTTTCCGCAGAATTTCGTCGATCAGATACGGCTCATGGCAAAAACCGATTTTTTGTCCGTCGACCGCGGCCGCGCCGATGAGGCCGTGATAACGGATGCGCGGATGGCGGGCCAGTTCAATCGCGTCATAAATCTCCCCGTTGCCGGCCACCAAGTCAATCTCGCCCGGAAACCGCGCCAGCGCCTCGAGCGTTTCCGCATTAGTGATGTCGCCCAAACAAATAAGCCAGGCGATTTTTTCTTTGCCGCACCAACCTAGGAATTTTTCCAGATTGGCCAGATTGTCATGGATGTCAGAAATGACAGCGATCCGCATAGTTTATTTGCCTCGCAACTTAACCTCGTAAGCCACCTGCTCGATTTTTCTCAAGTTGTTCTTGGCCTGATCGTACTTAGTCCTAAGATAGCCGGTCATATCGAATTCTACCAGCTCGGCCATAATGTCGCTCAAGCCTGCCTTAATCGCCTCGGCCTTGGCGTAATTACCGCTGGCCGCTTCATTGATCGCCTGCCGCACCATCTCGCCGGTCAAATCGCTCAAGCCGCCCAGATAGCTGTCGGCATCCAGATTGACGCCCTTGATCTTCTCAACCTTCCGGCCGGTCGAGACAAAATAAAAAAGCTTGGCCTCGATATATTCCTCAACGCCGGCCTTGTAGGCGCCTTCCTCCGCCAGGCGGCAATGGCCAAATTTTTTATCCAGATTGACAAGAACCTTTTCGATCTCGGCAAGCGATTCTTCCGCTTTTTGCACATCACCCCGATGCAGGGAAAAAATCACCCGCTTGGAATCGTGCAGAACGACATTGGCCAAGCTGATAATCTGCCGCCGCTCCCCCTCATGCGCGACATACGCTTTTTTCAGCTGATCGATGAATTTTTTATTGATCATATTTTTTCTTAAATATATTATTCCGCTACCGCGAATACTTCTTCCACACTGGTGACGCCGGCGAGGGCCTTAAGGATGCCGTCTTGAACCATGGACACCATGCCGTTTTTGGCGGCGTTCTCCCGCATGTCGTATTCGCTGACATTGCCGGCGAGGATTAATTTCTCCAATTCGGCATTCATTACCATAATTTCATAAATGCCGATCCGCCCTTTGTAGCCGATACCCTGGCAATGGGGGCAACCCCGGCCTTTGAAAAATTTCAGCGCCGTAAAATCAACAGATTGCTTTTCATCTTCCGGCAGCTTTTCCAGGATTTCCCTGGCGCGCGCCATCGTTTCCCCGTCCAATTCGGCTTCTTGGCGGCACTGCTCACAGATGCGCCGCACCAGGCGCTGGCCGATCATGGCGTTCAAAGCCGGCGACAGGAGGAAAGGTTTGACGCCCATAGACATGAAGCGCGGCACCGTGCCGGCAGCGTCGTTCGTATGGATGGTGGACAGGACCAGATGACCGGTCAAGGCCGCCTGGATGGCAATCTCGGCTGTCTCCAGATCGCGGATTTCGCCGACCATAATCACGTCCGGATCCTGGCGGACAATCGAACGGAGGCCGTGCGCAAAAGTGTATTTCTCGCTGGTCTGCGACTGGTTGACGCCCTGGAGTTGATATTCGATCGGGTCTTCAACGGTGATGATCTTGGTTTCCGAATCGTTCAGTTTCTTCAGGATCGCGTAAAGAGTGGTGGTCTTGCCCGAGCCGGTCGGCCCGGTGGTGATGATCATGCCGTTCGGGCGCTCCACTTCCCGCTTCAACTGCTTGAACGCCCGGTCGCGAATACCGAGAGCATCGAAAGACAGGCCGACCGACGACGAGCGGAGCAAGCGCATGACTACGCTCTCGCCGTGATTGGTCGGCAGAAAAGACATGCGGACGTCTATCCGGCCGTCTTTCAAAAAAATCGACATCCGACCGTCCTGCGGCTTGTCGGAAACGTTGATTTTGACTTTGGCCAGAATCTTCATCCGGGAAATAATTTTCTTCCAAAGGTCTTTGTTTAAAACCAGCGCGTCCTGCAAGATGCCGTCGATCCGGAACCGGACTTTAATATCGTTCTCTTCTCCTTCGATGTGGACGTCGGAAGCGCCGGATTTGACAGCCGCGGCCATAATGACGGTAACGATCTCGCCGGTCTGGCCGCCGGCCTTCATGGCATCGACTTCCGTTTGCAAATTTTTGAAGCTGGAAAAATTTTCTGAATATTTTTCCAAATCGGCTTCGGCAATCTCAATGCCGCCGCCGGTCTTTCTGATCTTCGGCAAACCCTTGCACAGATCAAGCGCATAGGCCAGGCTGTGAACCGAAACCAGATAGACGCCGACTTCGGCGAAATACTTCTCCTTGAGCGCGTGCGCCTTGGCCAAAACTCTTTCGCTCCGCGGATTGATAGCCGCCAGCCGGATCCGCTTGCCGTCATAAAAAAAACAGAGTGCTTCGAGCTCCCTGGCTTCTTCCTCTCTGATTAGCGCCAGCGCGTCCGGTCCAATAGGAAAACCGACCAAGTTCACATAAGGCGAACCGATCAAAGCGGCCCGCTTTTCCGCTTGCCGCTCTTCGTTTCTAAGTTTGATTTCCTTTTCTTTGGATAGAAATTTTCCCTGCACGCTGTCGTCGTCCAATTGGCCGCCGGCCGCACCGAGCAGATCTTTAATTGATTGGATGTCATTAGGCATAAACTATTTTTTGCCGACGATCTGGCTGACCAACCGTTCCAGCTTGCTTGTGCCGCCACGCGAAACCAGCTCGACGAACAGAGTCGTCCAGGCGCTGGCTTGGAAAGCGGACAAGAGGGCGCCGCCGAACATGATTAAAGCGGCCAGCATCACGATGGCCAGACTGAAAATCAGCCAAAAAAACCCAGCCATTCCGAAAGCGATGAACACATAGGCGAGAATGGCAAAAGGGATTAAGAGCGAAGCGCCAAGCAGCATGAGAGTGATGGTCAGTCCGAAGCTGATGGCAAAAAGAGTAAAAGTCGTTTCCAGGCTGATGAGCCAATTAGCGGCGAACAACTTCCAGCCGGAGCCGATCGCCCGAAAGAGAGTTTCTTTCTTAATAACAATGAAAGCGGTGGCGTATTTCATTAGGAAAGAAAAAGAAAAGGCCAAAATAATCATAATAGTAAAGAGCGTGATATAAACGAATTCCGGCCATGCGGCCGGCCGGCCGGCGGTCAAGTAGACCGGCAAGCTGATTAAAGCGATTCCGGCCATGACGACTATTTTAGTAATGGCATTGACGCCCAGCACCGGCCAGAAATAACCCATGCCGGCTTCGACGCCTTCCTGAAAACTCCCCTTCTTGCCGGAGACGATGTCGGCCGCCATCTTAACCAGGGCCGCCTGCGACACCACTGCCAGCCAGACAAGCACCAGAAAGAGCAAAAGAATAACCAGCCAAACAACCAGAATTTTGACGAAAGTCGCCGGATCGGATTTGGCGGCCTCGGTCAGATTGCCCAAAAAGGCCGAGAGATTGCTCTGGCCAAACCACTTGGCCAACATCCAAAAGCCGTTGGCCGCTTCATTCCGCCCGAGACAGCTGGCCACGATGTTATATTCCGTGCCGTTGATCAAGAGAGCGGCAAACAAGCCGAAAAACCACAGATACTTGTTCTGCCAAGAAATCTGCCAAGCCTGCTTAAGAATTTTTCTGTATAAAGTCATATTTTCCTCCTTCCGCCCGAAACGCGCACCGCGCTCCAGGCAGGTATTAAAAATAAAGATGCTTATTATCAATCTACAATCTACGCCACGACCGACTTTTGGCCGACGATTTCTTCAAATTTGTCCCGCTCGATCGTTTCTTTTTCCATGAGCACGGCTACCACTTTTTCCATAATCTCCTTTTCCCGGTTGATAATGCCCTTGGCCTGGTGCACGCCGCGGTCGATGAAGGCGGAAATTTCGTGGTCGATCAGTTCCGCCACCTTCTCGCTATAATCGCGTTGCTCGTGGATCTCGCGGCCTAAGAAAATCATCTCCTCTTTCTCGCCGAAAGTGCGCGGCCCGAGCTTCTCGCTCATGCCGAAATCGGTAATCAAACTACGCGCCAGCTTGGTCGCCCGCCGGAGATCGGAGGTGGCGCCGGTGGTCACTTCGCCGAAAGTCTCTTTCTCAGCCACATAGCCGCCCAGAAGAACGGCGATCTCCTCGATAAATTCGTTCCGGGAATGCATATGCTTGTCCTCAATCGGCAGTTTCAAAGTATAGCCGCCAGCCTGGCCGCGGGCGATAATCGAAATCTTCTGCACCGGATCGGTATCGGGCGAAAAATGGGCGACGATAGCGTGGCCGGCCTCGTGGTAGGCGGTGATCCACTTCTCTTTGTCCGACAGTACCCGCGATTTCCTTTCCGGACCGATCATCACCTTTTCGATGCTTTCAAAAAGTTCCGGCATGTCAATCATCTTCTTGTTCTGCCTGGCCGCCATGATGGCCGCTTCATTCAAAAGATTGGCCAGATCGGCGCCGCTGAAACCGGGCGTGCGCTCGGCGATCTTCCGCAGACTGACATCTTTTGAAAGCGGCTTCTTCCGGGCGTGGACCTTGAGAATTTCCTCGCGGTCGTTGATATCCGGGTTGTCGAGGACCACCTGGCGGTCGAAGCGGCCCGGCCGAAGCAAGGCCGGATCAAGCACGTCTGGTCGGTTGGTGGCCGCCAGGACGATGACATTGGCATTGGGATCAAAACCATCCATTTCCACAAGGATCTGATTCAGGGTCTGCTCGCGCTCGTCGTGCGAGCCGCCCAAGCCGGCGCCGCGGCGGCGGCCGACTGCATCAATCTCGTCGATAAAGATAATGCAAGGCGCGCTCTTCTTGGCGCGCTTGAAAAGGTCGCGCACGCGGGAAGCGCCGACGCCGACGAACATTTCCACGAATTCTGAACCGGACATATGAAAAAAAGGAACGTCAGCCTCACCGGCCACGGCCCGAGCCAACAAAGTTTTGCCGGTACCGGGACTGCCGAGAAGCAGGACGCCCCGCGGAATGCGCGCGCCCAAATCCAAAAATTTCTGCGGCTGTTTCAAAAATTCGACCACTTCTTTCAATTCCTCCTTCGCCTCTTTTGCGCCAGCCACATCCTTAAAAGTGATTTTTTCTTTTTTATCAGACGTAAATTCCCGAGCCTGCGACTGGCCGAAATTCATGGCCCGGCTGTTGGCGCCCTGGACGGAACGCATAGTGAAATAAATGAATACGCCGATCAAAATAAACGGGATAATGATCGGCAGAATGGTCGACAGCCAAAAATTCCAACCGCTTTCACTCTTAATGCCGATGTTCAGGCTGGCGGTCTTGGCCGGATCGACGCCGTAATTTTTAAGCATTTCAGATAAGGTCTCACCAACTTCGCGGTCGACGAATTCTTCGCGTCCGTCTTTCAACTTAACAATCAATCGACTGCCGTCCACGGCGATGTCAGCCACTTCTTCATTATTCACCTGTTCGATGAATTTGCTAACCTGGATCGTTTCCGTCTTCTTGGTATTCTGGTCATACAAGCCAAAAATAGCCGTAATAGCGGCGAAAACCAAAAAAATTATAAGAAAATTTTTAATAAGATTCTGCATGATATCGCATTACACGTACTAATGAGGTAATTATACAATAATTAATTACTGATGGCAACCGGCCAAGACGCATGATTATATATTTCCACCGACATCTCTACCGCACATTCCCCACCCAGCCGAAAATCTGCTCGAAGTTCTTCATGATGATCTGGAAGACGGTTTCCCTCTGCTTGGGGGCGAGGACGACGTGGGTTTTAGAGATGGCGACGTTGCCGGAGGAATCGATTGATTTCACCCGGACGGAATAGACGGCGCCGGGTTCGAATTTGGTGATAACGGCCACGTGCTTCTTGGTGTAGTTCTGGTCCGGCTGGGTTTTGTCCATGGAATCGAGAGTCGAGGAGGCTTGGGCGAAGCCTTTCTGGAAGAATACCTGGGAGGTGGAGGGTTCGTCGGTCACCCAAGAGATGATGGCCTGGACTTTGGCCGCTTTGCCCTGGGGAATGGCCATGTCGGCCTGGAGCTGGTCGATTGCCGGCGGGGCTTCATCTTTGCCAGTGGAGAAGGCGGGGATGATTTTGGAGGTGCTGTTCTTCTTTATGTCCTTGCCTGATAATTCCATTTGGTAAACCGTGCCGGGCTCGAGGTTGGTGAGCGTCATTTCATGCACCAGAGAGAAAGCGGTATCGGTTTTCGTCCTGGCCTGGTCGACCGCCAGCACATTGCCGCGGTAAGGCGTGTATTTGATGGCCGCGTCAGTCTCGACAGAAGTGGTCCAGCGAAACGAGACTTCGGATGGCGAAATATTCTGGAAAGTGAGATTAGTGATCTCGAGGGCTTCTTTCCGGGTACGGAAGATGAAATCGCGGGAGCGGGCTTCCTGGCCGAAAGCGGATTTACTGATCAGTTGGATATGATAAAGCGTATCGGCTGAGAGATAATTCATTTCCACTTCATGGATCTTGGTCTTATCATTCGCTTGGCCGACCGTATGGTTGTAGCGACCGCCGTTCCTTTTAAAATCCTCATCGGCCGCGATGGCAATGAGTGAGTTGGAATCCTTATCCGTCTGCCAGCCGATATTAGCGGAATTGGTGGTCGCGACAATCTTCGGCTCGCCGGACATGAGTGGCGGCGGCACGAAGTCGGCCAAGTCTGCCAAAGAATCGGCCGTATCCTCGAGTACGTTGATCGACACATTAGCCGCCAGATTCTTAATCACGTTCATGGCGTTCTTGGCCATTTCCACGGCATTATCAAAAAGATCTTTGCTCACTTTCTCCTCCGAGCTAGTCGCCTGCCTGATTTCTTCCGCCACCGTCAATGTCCTAAACAAGGATTTCTCCGACTGTGCCGTATTGCCGGAAGCGTCGGTTGAGATGACGTAATAGGAATATTCGGAATCGGGCTGGAGCCGGGTCATCCTAACATGATGGCTTTTGGTTTTAGTGATAAAATCGTCCGGATTAGCTTCTGAGAATCTTTCATCCGCAATTCGCAATTCGTAATTTTTAATTGCCGCTTCATAATTCGTGATTGAAGTGGATTCTTCCTCTGTCTCCCACCTGACAATCGCCGAATCGGACCTGATGTCTTCGATCCGGACATTCAAGATGACTGGCGCGGTCTTGTCGATTACCGGCATGGGTGGGGGTGGGATGATCAGGATGCCGCCGCCGGTCTTGTCGACCGAATCGACGCCTTCCTCCCTGGCCGCCGCCTCCCTTTGCTTTACTTCCTCCTCGGTCGAGAGCTTGTCCAGTGTAATGAAAGAATATTCTGAACTCGTGGCCGTATTCTGGTTAGCGTCTGTCGAGACGACGAAAAAGTAATAGGTGGTTTTCGGGGTGAGTCCCACGATATTCACGGCATGGTTCAGGTTGAGGTTCTCGTTCAAGGTGGTCGAGGCAGTATAATTGCCCGGTTCGATTCCGTAGAATACTTGAGCTGCGGCCCGCTCGTCCGTGGCCCACTGGATCACGGACGAAACGTCGTCAGTCGAGGTTGCGATGCCGGAGATGACGGGGGCTTCCGTGTCGTTGTTCGTGACGAAGAAATAGTATTCGCCGGCATTGTCGTCGATGGCGGTGTTGTTCTCGTCGTCGGTCGAAGTAATGTAGTAATAGTACCGCGTGCCCTGGGAAAGGCCGGTAAGCCGAACCCGATGCTGGAGTACCCTTTCCCCGGCCACACCCTGAACCAGCGTGGTCGAGGACATGTCGGCGTTCGGGGAATAGACGACGTTCGAATCTGCTTCCTTGTCTGTGGTCCAGGAGATGGTAACGGAAAAATTATCCACCTGCTCTGGCGTCGGCGGCGGATTGATAGCCGGACCGGCCTTAGTCGTGAACATGTAGCCTCCGCCGCCGCTAGAATCAGCGGCCTGGTTGGCGTAAGGATCGGCTGATTTCACTTGGAAGTAGTAGGTGGTATTCGGAGTGAGGTTTGAGAGGACCACGCGGTGACGGCCGAAGGCGCCGCCGGTCGAGGTCGCGCGGTCGGCGTAGCCCGAGATACCGGTTTCGTTTGAAAAATCGCCGGAAGTTTGGGAATAGCCGATAGTGGAGTTGGCCAGCTCGTCCGTATCCCATTCGATGGCGGCCGACTGGGTGGTGGTAGCAACAATCTGCACGGAGGAAATAGTCGGCGGCGTGGTATCCGTGCCACCCTGGCCATCAGCCTTTTCGGAAAGGATGGGCGAGAATCTCGAGATGTCGCCGTTCGCGTTCTTGGTATAGACTTTGTAGAAATAGTAGGTATTCGCGTTCAGATTCATGTCGAGATAATAATTCCTTTCTTTGGTCGAGGTGGCAAGGATGGCGAATTGAGAATTGTCCGGCGCAGGCACAGACATACTCGAAGTAGCGCGGTAGATAGCGTACTCGCTAAAATCGTGGTTGGGAAGAGACGAGCCAGCCCAAGCCAAAAATAATTGGTAGGTGGCCGGAACTGAACTCATGTTCGAGACATCGCGGATGATGGCGTTTCCCGGCTGTTCCGGCGTAGTCGCCGGCGCGGCCGTGGCAATGTTGCCGTACTGGTCGCGGAACCGGGCGTAAACCGTGTCCGGGTCGGTCGCGAGGAGGACGGAGTTAGTGGCTGAATACGGAATCCAGCTTGCGCCGGAAAAAACATTATTCAGAGAAATTTGCATTTCGAGACTAGTGTCATCGGTTGACGAAAGGTAAACGTCGGCCGGAATGCTTCCGGGATTACTCGTCTTGGCATTGATCGTGAGCGCAGACGAACCGAGAGTTGGGATCTTGGTGTCAAGGATAAACTGATTGGAAGTTCCATGGCCAAGATTATTAGCGGCTTCATGGTCGTTCGCGACCAGCCTAATTTTGAAATCGACGTTATTGAAAATATTAGGATAATCGTTTCGAACGTTCCAATAGAGGATATGGCCTGTCCACTCCGTGGTGCTAGCCAGATTAACCGAAACATTTGGACCGAAATCGCCAGCAAGCGAAGTTGAGGCGGCGCTGGCCCAGGTTTCACTGCCGGGACTGGAACAATTGGCCGAGCAGTACTCTAGCGAAACATCGACCTTGCCTGCCATGCCGCCGGTGTCGGTGTCGATATCGCGGGAATCATAGCTTACTTTTACCTGGCCGAAATAAGGATCGGTCGAAGTGGCAATTTGGACGGCGGCGATGTTTTGGATTTCAGGCGGGGCGTTGACCACGTAAGTGACGTCAACTGCGGAAAGAGTGGGTGCGCCAGCGCCGTCTGATTCGAAAACAGCCCGGTACTGAAACCAGCGGTCACCCAAGCTGTCAGAATAACCTTGTCCACCCTGGACTTCGCCGCCGGCGGAAAGAGTGAAATAAGTGGATGTGGCGCCGTCCGGCCCCACCCAATCGGCGGCCGAAAGCTCAACGGAAGTGGAAGCCGTGCGAATCTGGAATTTGACCGCAGTCAAACTTGAGGTGGTGGCCGTCCAGCTAAGATTAGCAAAAATATTGGCGACATCGCCAGAATCGTAAACGGAAGAAACGAGAAAGGCTTGAACCGGGTATTGGACAAAATTGATGGTAACATCGTTCAACGCCGGGGTTTGAGAAATATCAATAGTAGAGAAATATATCTTATAACGAAGGTAGCGATGGGAATCAAGACTATCTGATAAATTGCCGCCGATGGCGCCAGCCTCGTGGGCGCCAATATCCCAAAAGCCTGTCCGCGCGTGACCCAAAATGTCATAACCAAAATCCAAATACGGGTCCGAGCTTAAATCCGCCCCCGCGTCTTTAGCGGCGGTATCAAAAGAAGAAAGACGGAAATCGTCGTTATCTTCGTCAAAAAAAGAAAAAATTTGATTTATTTTATTATGAGTTCCTTGACCGATATCATCATTAATATCAGTGGCATTATAATCGGTGCCCGAACTAAACGTTCCAATATATGGTGTCGTACAATCAGAAACTATATTATTTTGAGCGATCGCGACATTGCCCGCGTAATTTCCTAACCCATGCCTGCAATTGTTGATTGTATTATTAAAAGCAAACAAGTTTCCGCCATCCAATCTGATTCCGCTTATGCCGGAATCAATATTGTTATTGAAATCGTATAATATATTATTCCATGCCCTATAATTTGAGGAACTGGCGGCATTAAACCAAATAGCGCCGCCGGCGCCGCCATTGGTATAAATTCCGTATCCCCTGATAACGCAATCCGAAATTCGGACGTCGCTCATACCGGTTGCTCCGGCCACAAATATGCCAGCAGGGTTTTGCGCGTTTGTAGTATGATAAATCTGCAACCCATCTATTCTGACATTTTCTTCTGCAACCGCGATAATATTCCCGCCGGCCTGCAGCCTGTATTTCAAGCCGCTCCATCTCCCCTCATGCCTCGCATCCGACGCGGTATATATCTTTATATAATTATTCACGCCAGTCGTCCAGCCATCGATCGTTACCGCCGCCGTATCAGGATCAGCCCAACTTCCCCCAATCTGCGCCACTTCAATTTCATTAGACGCTACCAGGTTTCTTTGCTGCGCCGCCTCCCAGGCGGAAAGAGAATTATAGCAAGGGCTATAGCCAGCGCATTGGCCGGACGGACGAACATAACTGGTATGCGCCGTTACACCGGCCGGATAACTTTCTTCATTTAAATCGATATAATTCCAAGTAGTCGTTGCCGGATCATCTGAGACCGCGGCTTGAACTTTAAGACTCGAATTCGGATAATGACTGGCCGGATTCCAACTCAGGGTGGTAAGATCAACTTTAGCGCCCAGATCGATAATGGCCGATTCGAAAACACCGGAGGAATTATACAGGGGGGAGTTTGACCAGAATTCATCCGCGCCAATATCCCATGCTCCGGAACGAATTTGATTATCCAAGTCGGCGACAAAAGTCACGCTCAAATCCGCGCCTGCGTCCTTAGCGCTAGAACCGGACGCAAGATGAAGATCAATGAAGTCCGGATCAGTAGAAACGAATTTCAGATCGGGGAGATATTGGTTGATTTTTGAATTAACGCCGGGAGCGGCGGAATCGGATGAAAGGTTATTAGAGGAAGAGGCGTGCCAAGCGCCGGAATTAATATTAAAATCAGTCGTATTATTAAGGCCTGCGTTATTTCTCAATTCTGGCGAATTTCCATTCCTGTAAAAACCATTTACCGAATTCATGCTTGTGTTGTTATAAACTTTATCAGAGTTGCCGCAAACAGCAATCCCCTGCCCGAAACCGTAAACTATATTGTTATAAATACTGCTATTGCTGCTATTGCATGCTATATTTATTCCATCATTCGCCTGATAGTATGATCCCGGACTTTTAAATATAAGATTGTTGCGTAAAATTAATCCTGTCCTAGAACTATAAGAAATAAGCGCACTATTATTCATTCCGGTCTTATCAATAATAAGCCGTTCTATTATTGAGTAATCATCATACAAATAAACGCTTGAAAAAGTGTTTGCCGATATGGTTACTCCCGTTCCGACTACCCCCCTATGCTCACTTCTTGGTTCGGCAATCAAGCGCATGTAATGACTCGAATTTACAGTCGACCCGGATATTGTTATTCCAGCCGTAAACACTGAGTCGTTATACGCCTCTCCATTTTCAATCGTTCCGGTCGTCGTAACGATCTCCGAAAGAGTCGCGGATTTAGTTGATGAAGCGCCGGTCAAAGTGTTGCCAGCGCTAAAACTACCGCCAATTACATTGTCGAGAGTCATGTAGGTTTCCACGGCCGATGGCGTGTCCCTTTCTTTTACATATGTTCCGGAAACTCCCGATCCGTTCGAGATCGTCTCGCCGTCTTGAAATGCACCGGACTGGGCAGTGATTTTAAACACTTGCCTGGTCGTCAAAACGCCGTCGCGCGCGTCTTCCCATGCTTGGAGCGTGGAAAAATCCCTCGAATTGGTGCCGATGGAATTAACATGAACATACGTCGCGCCGACGTCGTCAGCGCCGATGTCCCATGCGCCGGCGCGAATGTCGCCATCAATATCGGTCATGACTCCTTCCGCCGTTAAATCCGCTCCGGCGTTTTTTGCGCTTACATCATTGAACGCGAGGTGAAAATCTTTAGTTGAAGTGGAAATAAAATTAACCGTTTGATTGCGATAGGCAACATCGGGCGAAGTCGCGTCCATAGAAAGGTTGTTGGCAGTGCCCTCCATATTGGAAAGCGAATAATTAGTAACGCTTCCTTGAACAATGTTATTTTTCAGAAAAATATTATTATTAGCAGCAGAGCCAGTAATATGTATTCCTGTCACCGAACAATCAACAATAGTGTTGTTGTAAATTGCTCCGGAAACAATATTGCTTCCGTAATACCAATAAAAAGCTCGGCCATATTTATAAATAACATTGTTCTTCAGCATTATCTGACCATTGGCAGAAGTGAAATCTATGGCATTGTCATTGCTTGTTCCTGCGCCATTAACAGCTTTTAAAATATTATCAGACGCCTCAAAAACTCCCACCCCCGAATACTCCATGCCGATAACGGCGCCATTTGTCATATCGCCGGTATTTTCAACTTGAAGTCCTTTTATTTTAACGTGATTTGCTCTTACATATAAAGTTCTTGGCTCTGCGGAAATAACCTTATATTTTCCATCGTCCCACTTTCCCCTATGCCTCTCTGAAAGCGGGACGGTAATTTCAATATAATGCGTCGCGTCAGTTGTCCAGCCGTCGATCGTTACCGCTGTCGTGTCCGGCGTTCCGTCGTAATAGCAAAGCCCCCGTTCAATCGCTTTTCTCGCAACCAAGTTGCCTTGCCGTCCAGTTTCCCAGTTGGCGATGGAGTTGTACCAGCGGCCGATGGTTGCACCCGCGCCCGTGGCCGGTCCGGTCGAGGGTGTGGTCGAAGCGAAGTTTTCTTCGGAGTCGATAACGATAATCTTCGGAGCGGTGGTGCTCGCGTTCATGGAAATCACTTTCCAGGCATGCCCGGCGGAGTCGGTGAATTTGTCGTTTTTAAAAATACGCATAAAAGCGGTTGTAGAAGAAATGCTAGAAAAAGAGATTTTCCAGGCGCCGTTAGTCTTGAACTCGACAGTGGAAACCGTGGCATTGATATTGGCTAGATTGCCGATGGTGTATTCGTTCACGTGTTCGACTTTGGCGAGTTTAATCGTCGCGGCCGCCCCCGCGCCGCTCGTTTCGATATTGGTCGAAGTCCCGTTCGCCCAGCCGCCGCCCGCGAGACTGCCGTTCGAAGAAGTGGCGCCGTCATCCATAAACCACCCTGTCGAGGAAGCCAGGGTAACCGAACCGTCGCCGTTCAGGGCTAGGCCGGAGGTGGAGGTGGAAAAATAGTTCCAGCCGGACTGATTGCCGGGATGCGTGGCATTAGTGGAAGTGGCGCCCCCAAGCCAGGAGGTCTGGATAAAGTGGTAGCTTGCGGCCTGGACGGAAGAATTCTTGTCAGAGAAGAGAAAAAAAGAAACGGAAATAATCGAGACGAGAAGGACGGCGGCGATGGTTTTCTGGTAGTGTTTTTTGAACGGCCAAATAATCTGCTGCTGGAGCTTGACTATTTGAGCTCTGATATCGATCTTAATCTTCAGCTGCAACCCATAACCTAAAGAGAGAGGGAGGAGGACATTTAAATTTTTTCCGCCCAGGGCAGATCTCCGCCAATAGGCGGACCAACTTCCAACCGGCATCCATTTTCTGGCGGAAGTTTTTAATTTAGTGATTTTTGAGTAGTAAGCCGTAATCTTGATTTTTACGACGGGAGATAGGCGCGATTTTAATCGCAAAAAAGCCTTCCGGCACGATAAAAATCGCCCGAGAAGGCTTTTCTTGAGTATGGCAATTTTTCTTGGCCCAGCTAAGCCAAGAAAATATTTATTTCTTTTTCGCATGGAGATGTGGAAAAGTTTGATTTGTTAAGATTATTATACCATAAATAAATTTCTAGTGTCTATCACCAGTGGCCCATCTTATTAACATTGATTCGCTTTAATTGACCTTGCTTTGTTGACCTTGCTTTGTGCGTAGTGTTATAATAATATTCTTCAGCATCTCCTGATTATATATTCCGCCTTAAACAAACAAATTTTACCTATGAGTTTTAAATTAGCCAGCGGCTTCCAGCCAACCGGCGACCAGCCGCAGGCGATTGAAAAACTGACAGAGGGGCTTCAAAAGGGCTTCCGCGACCAGACGCTTTTGGGCGTCACCGGCTCGGGGAAGACCTTCACTATGGCCAACATCATTGCCCAAGTAAAACGGCCGACCCTGATCATCTCCCACAACAAGACTCTGGCCGCCCAGCTCTACGGCGAATTCCGCCAGTTCTTCCCGGAAGCGGCCGTGCATTATTTCGTGTCCTATTACGACTACTACCAGCCGGAAGCCTATATCCCCCACACCGATACCTACATCGAAAAAGAAGCGACCATCAATGAAGAAATCGATCGCCTGCGGCACGCCGCCACCCAGTCGCTCCTCAATCGCCGCGACGTGATTATCGTGGCCAGCGTCTCCTGCATTTACGGATTAGGCAGCCGGGAAGATTACGAAGCGCTCAGTCGCCATTTTCGGGTCGGGCAAAAAATCAGCCGGAACGAGCTTCTGCGCGAGCTGGTCAAAATCCAATACGAACGGAACGATACCGCTTTCCTGCGCGGCCAATTCCGCGTTAAAGGCGAAACGATCGACATTCATCTGGCCACCGGTGAAGCGATCGTGCGCCTCACTATGTTCGGCGACGAAATCGAAAAAATCACCATCTCCACCTTAACCCCCTCTCCGAACTCGGAGAGGGGGCAGGGGGAAAGAACGATTTCGGAAAAATCAACTAAAGGGCGTAAAAGATCTCCCCTCACTTCTTTTATTAAGGGGGGTGAACAAAATTTATCCAACATCACCATCTTGCCGGCCAAACATTTCATGACACCGGAAGACCGGATGAAGAACGCCTTGCGATCAATCCGCGCGGAATTGGACGAACGGGTGAAAGCCCTGGCCAAGGCCGGCAAGATCGTCGAGGCGGAAAGGCTCCAAAGAAAAACCGGCTACGATCTGGAGATGATGGAGGAGGTCGGCTACTGCAACGGCATCGAGAATTATTCGCGCCATCTTTCCGGCCGACCGGCCGGCTCGCCGCCGGAAACCCTCATGGATTTTTTCCCCAAAGACTATCTCGTCTTCGTCGATGAATCGCATGTCACTCTGCCGCAGGTCCGCGGCATGTACGCCGGCGACCAGTCGCGCAAAGAGATCCTGGTCGATTTCGGCTTCCGCCTGCCCTCTGCCCGCGACAATCGGCCGCTCAACTTCGAAGAATTCAACAATAAGATCAGACAAATTATTTATACGAGTGCCACACCCGGCGAATATGAGTCAAGAAATTCCGAGCAGGTAGTCGAGCAGATCATCCGGCCGACCGGTTTGCTTGATCCGGAAGTAGAAATCCGCCCTTCCTCCGGCCAGATCCTGGACTTGATTGCGGAAATAGAAAAACGGGTGAAAAAAAAGCAGCGGACGCTGGTCACGACTCTGACTAAGCGCATGGCCGAAGAACTGGCCGGCTACCTACTTGATCAGAAAATCAAAGTAACCTATCTTCATAGCGAAGTGGAAACCCTCGATCGGGTGGATATTCTCCGTGATCTGCGCGAAGGCAAGTACGACTGTCTGGTCGGCATTAACCTCCTTCGCGAAGGCCTTGACTTGCCGGAAGTGGCTCTGGTGGCCATCCTTGATGCCGATATCTCCGGCTTTCTCCGGAACGAAACCGCCCTCATCCAGACAATGGGCCGGGCCGCCCGCCACGTCGAAGGCAAGGTTATTATGTACGCCGACAAAATGACGCCGGCGATTTTGTACGCCGTCAACGAAACCAAGCGCCGGCGGCGAATCCAGGAAGAATATAATAAAAAACACGGCATCACGCCGCGCCAAGTAAAAGCCAAACTGCACTGGGGTATTTTGTAAAAAAAGAGAGTGGATTCGAAAAACGAACTCGCTCTTAGATCATCCTTAAATCATCACGTCGATCGGCAATACTAATATTTCGGTCGCTCCGATCAGACGTAGCCGTAGCATCAAGTCGGCCATCGACTCGATCCCGACGACTGCCTCAACGGCATGTGAGCCGTCAACCAGGTCCTTAACTGCCGGAAACGTTTTTGTTTTTTAATTTATCCAAGACGGCACGGTAACCGCCTTCGCCGTGATTCAGCCAAAAAGCCACGCGGCTCACGGTTGTCGTGCTGACGCGGAGCTTATCGGCGACCTCGCGGTAAGATAAGCCCCTGTCGACCAGCTGGGCGATTTCCCAGCGCTCGGTCATAGCCTTGAGCTCATCAATCGTGCAAAGATCGCGAAAAAAAGCCTCGACATCCTTAAGGTCTTTAAGGCTCAAGACTGCGGTGAACAAATTGGCAATTTTTTTACTGTTGAATTTAAAAATTTCCATAAATTCTCTCTTGCAAAACTATAATAACACAGGCAAAGAGAGTGTCAAGACTTACAATTGAAAGGTTTACGAAGTCGATTCTTCTGCGCGGCTTCAGCCGCTCGTATTATTTCCCTAAAAATCTCTTCCCCCTCAATTTCCGATGGTAGCCGATGGCGAAGCGATGGGCTTCGTCGCGGACGCGTTTGACCAGATGCAGAGCCGGAGAAGCAAGCGGCAATTCGAGCGGCTTTTTCTCGCCCGGAAAAAACAGTTTATCCGGCGCCAGAGCCGATCGGAGGCCTTCTCCTTTAGAAATGGCAATCACCGGGATATCCGCTTTGAATTTTTTCAAGACACTCAAGGCGGCGGAGAGCTGCCCCTTGCCGCCATCGATAATAATCAGATCTGGCCGCAACCACCTATCGCCCCTTCTCCGAGCCAGGAGAAGGGGCGGAGGGAGAGGAGCTGGCGATACGGAATGCGCCATTCTTCTTTCCAAAACTTCCCTGAGCATCCTGACATCATCGGCTTTACCTTGACCGGCTTTGATTTTGAATTTTCGATATTCACTTTTGTCCGGCTCGCCGCCGGCAAACACCACCATGGAGCCGACAGCCTCGCGGCCAAAAATATTGGCGATGTCATAGCCCTCGATCCGCTTCGGTGCTTTTTTCAAACCAAGCACCTTGGCCAGCTCGACCACATCCGCCGCGAACTTTTCTCCCAAGCCGATTATATTGGCATGCTCCAGGACATGGCGCATATTCTTAAGTTCGAACTTCAGCCGAACCAGCCCTTCCTCGGCCGCCGCACCAACTGTCTGCTTTTTCTTCAAAAGAGATTCGCAATTCTTGATTCGCAATTCGTAATTTCTGATTATCCTCTCTTTCTTCCCTTCAAAAAACAGCATGATCGGCTTAATCACCTTTTCCAGATATTCCGCCCGGGAAATTTTGCCGGTGCAGATGCCGGTGCAAAGGCCGATCTGATAATAAAAACAGGGCTTCGCCTGCCTTTTCCGCTCGGCGCAGTACGGCCAAATCTTCCGGATGGCCTTCAGGGTCTGGCGCACGGCCAACGCACTCGTGAACGGGCCGAAATATTTCCCCGACTTGTCGATTTTCCGCGTGGCGAACAGGCCGGGAATCTCGTCATCCGTGGAAATCTTGAGATAGATATAGCGCTTGTCGTCGCGCATAACAACATTGAACGGCGGCTGTAATTTCTTAATCAAGTTGGCTTCAAGAAGCAGGGCCTCGATTTCCGAACCGGTTTCCAGCCAATCAATCTTTTCGATCTGGGCGACCATAGACCGCTTGGCCGGCGTATGGCCGGCCGACTCGCGCCAATACGACAAAACCCGGCCGCGCAGATTGGCCGCCTTGCCGACATAAAGAATCTTCCCGACCTTATCGTAAAACCGGTAGCAGCCGGGCCTGGACGGGATATTCAGTTTTTTTAAATTTTCAGCCGTCATACTAAAAAGGGACTGTCCCTAAAACAAACTTACCACCGCGGCCACAAAAAAACAATCCATCGCTGAATTGTTTTTAATCCGTAACTCTTCTAATTAACTTCGATCGCCTGCACCGGACAGCTTTCGGCGGCCGTCTTAGCGCAATCGACATTCTCCTGAGAAACGACTTCGGACTTGCCGTCGCCGCCCATCTGAAAAACATCGGCGCACATGGCCGCGCAGGTGCCGCAGCCGATGCAAAGTTCTTTGTTGACTGTGATCATGGTTTTATCATTTAAAGATTGAAGCCAAGCTTTCAATCTTTAAATTTTTATTTTATTAATTTCATGGTTATTGCTTATCGCTTTTGAAATGTCTCCAAACAAACCAGGTCAATCCGGCCAGAATGGCCAAACCGATGGCCAGATCGAATTTATGGAAATAGACACCAAGCGTATTCCAGTTGTCGCCCAATTTTTTCCCGATCCAAGCCAGGGCAAAACACCAAGGCAAGGAACCGGCAAAGGTGTAGATGATGAATTTTTTCAAATCCATATGGACGATGCCGGCTGGCAGAGAAATGAACGTGCGAACAACCGGCATCAAGCGCGACAGAAAGATGGCCGAGGAACCGTAACGGTTAAAAAAATTGTCGGCAATATCCAAGTCGCGATACGACATGAGGACGTAGCGGCCGTATTTTTTGATCATCGGCCGGCCGCCGTAATAACCGACCCAGTAGGCCAAAAGAGAGCCGATCACGCAGCCGATGGCGCCGGCCAAGCCCGCCCCCCACAAGGTAAAAACGCCGGTTGAGGCCAAATAGCCGGCGAACGGCATGATGATTTCCGAAGGCAGCGGCACACAAGCCGATTCGATAGCCATCATCAAAACCACGCCGGCATAACCGAGCGAGGTGATGCCGCTGATGATGAATTGTGCCAAGATCGAAATAATTGCTTCAATCATAAATTAAATTACTACCAGCTAAAAGCCGATAGATTTGCCGGCAACGCAAGGCACTGAAGTGCTAGTCGGTTATCTGGTTCACGGGAGTTTCAAGCTGAAACCTCCGCCTGAAAGACGGGGAATTTTTTCCCAATCCCCGAATTAGACATTAATTTAACGGGCTTTTTATCTTCATTAATGCGGGATTCGTAACCTTCGTATAAACCTGCGTTGTCCTAATATTAGCATGCCCCAATAATTCTTGTACATACCGCACATCAACGCCATTTTCTAGAAGATGTGTAGCAAACGAATGACGCAAAGAATGAAACGTCGCCTCTTTCTTGATACCGGCCGCTTTTAATCCCCTTTCAAAAACAATTTGCGCCGTCCGCTCGGTCAATTTTCCGCCTCGCTCGCTTTCAAACAGATAATCTTTTCCTTTTTTCAAATTAGATAATTCAGCAATCTTACTTTTTAATTTTTCCGGAAAAATCGTAATCCTGTCTTTATTTCCTTTCGTACCCTTCAGATGGATAGTCAATTCGTCCAAATTTACATCTTTTATTTTTAAATTGACAACTTCACTCACTCGCAATCCGGCTCCATATCCGAGCGAAACCATCAATTTGTGCTTGATGTTATTGATATGAGCGATAATTTTTTCGATTTCCGCCCGTGATAAAACTATCGGCAACCTACTGGCAGTCTTAGCGAACTTCAAATCAATCTTATGGCGAGATTTGATTATTTCCGAGTAAAAAAATTTTATGGAATGCAAATAAACGTTAATCGTATTCGAAGACAAGCCGGCTTCTTGCTTGTTGAGCAAAAAACCGCGAATAAAGTCCATGTCAACAAAACCAAAATTATGACCCCCGGCTTTTAAATAATCTTCAATGCAAAACAAATAGCTTTTTATAGTCTTAGGGCTAAAATTCCTCAACCTAAGCTCAACTCTTGCTTTTTCCAAATAGTCACTTATCATATAATTTGCTATACTGTGTATAAGTATAATAATAAACTAATTTCGCATAAAATACAATAATAAGCATTTTATCCGAAAACATCTCGTCTTTAAACGAGTTGTGCGAAAAATGATTAAAAATAACCTAAAAATATGTTTGATGTTATTATCCAAGTTGTCGTAGAAATAATCATTTTGCCAGTAACTTTGGCTTTGGCAACACCAGTGGTTTTGATATTGGGATTTTTTGGTGAAAATAGTTATTTAGAAAATATCAAGGAAAGTTATGGCAAAATAGTTAAATGGTGGAAAAAGCATATTTTTTAATCATTCATCGCACAACACGGCATATCCGGCTCAAAAAATTGACGCAATTATATTCCAAAGGAGTGTCAATTTTCTTCGACCCAAATCCCGCACCAGAAAGTAGTTAATCAAAGTTTAAATATTTTTAACAAACTAAAACGGCAATCAAAGTTCTGTGCCATTAAAGGTGCGGGACTTCGGATGATGCCGATACGTTATGTGAAATTGGGTTTTCGCTTAGCCTAAAAATAAACTTATGAAAACAGGACCGCTCGAAATAATGTTGATTGCTTCAACGTTATTAGAATTTAATCCACTTTTGCAGGCAATCAAAATTGTCAAACTAAAGCAGGCTAAAGATGTGTCATTGTCAACCTACGTCATGATTTTGACGATTGGTACAATGTGGTTGTTTTATGGAATTAAAATCGAAAGCCTGCCCCTCATAATCGGTAACGCAATCAAATTATTTGCGAGCTTGGCCGTCGTGATAGTTTATCTGAAGTACAAAGAGACCAAACCCAACATCACTTAACAACGCATATCTGGCTACAGGAAATTGACCTTTATTAAAAACCCAAAGAGTGTCAATTTCCCTCCGCCTAAATTTTCATCCCTTAGTCTGATGAGAGTTTGGGCGAAGCTTAATGAACCAAGCATTGTCTGAAAACAAAATTTATCCTGCTAAGCCGGGATGAAAACTTCAGATGATGCGTAAACGTTATGTGAAATACAAAAGCCTTTATTAATTCCGCCACAAAATTTTTTCTTTATGAAATTAAAAATTAATGACAAAATTTTTGAAAAATATCCATCCCTAAATCTAGGTGTGATTGTTGTGCAAGATTTTGACAATTCTGGCGAGAGTCAAGAAATTTTGTCTCTACTGCAAGAACTGTCTAACGATGTACGATCAAGGTTTGACTTTCAAAAACTTACTGACGAGCCAAAACTTCAAGTCTGGCGTGAAGCATACAGCGCATTTGGCGCCAAGCCGAAGAAATACAGTTGCTCCGTGGAAAATCTTTATCGAATGTTATTGGAAGGCATTGAATTACACCACATCAACAAGATTGTCGACATCTACAATTACATATCAATAAAATACATGGTGCCTATTGGAGGTGATGATATTGATAGAGTTGATGGTGACATTGAATTACGTTTTGCTGTTGGCGATGAAATATTTGCCAAATTGAATTCACAAGAAGTTGATAACCCAAAAGCCGGTGAGGTTATATATGTCGACGATAAGGAGGTATTGTGCCGCAGGTGGAATTGGCGCGAATGCGACAAGACAAAAATGACCGAAACAACAAGCAACGCAGCCTTGGTTATTGAGGGCTTGTCGCCAATAATGGCAGAGGACATCAATCTAGCTACAAATGAATTCAAGCAATTGATTGAAAAATTTTGTGGCGGCAGAATTTCAACCCATATATTGAATATTAACAATAAGGAGGTTGAAATTTAAATAAGGTTGTTTTTGTACGTCACATAACACTCGATATCCGCAAGGGCTAAAGCCACATTTCAATTCGCTTCGCTTCATTGAAACGTCGGATATCGAGAAACGTTAGGCGAAATAAAAATTTAACTTCTTACTTTTAATACTATGAATTGGTTAGCATACGCAATTTTAGCTGCTTCAAGTTTCGGCTTTTACAACTTCTTCACGAAAATTTCTGCCGATAAATTTAGCCCGGCTTTGGCTAATATTTTTATTGCGGGCACTTCTTTATTGGTTGCCATTATCTCAACGATATATTTAAAAATGTCTGGCCAAAGCCTAACATTTACTAAAAGCAGTTTGATGTTGCCAGTTTTGGCTGGTCTATTTACGGGCGTGGCAGAAATTTTCTACTTATCAATGTATTCGAAGAATGCGCCAATTACAGTCGGTAATCCATTGGTGGTTGGTGGCACAATAGTAATTACAGTAATTCTTGGCATGATTATTCTTAAAGAACCGATGAGCGCAGCTAAAATTGCTGGAATAATTTTTGTAATAACAGGTTTGGTGCTTTTAACACGAAGTTAAATTTTTACATCGCACAACACGGCATATCCGGTTCAGGAATTTTTCACATTTATAATTCAAGGTAAGAAAAATTCCTTCTCCCAAATTTTTGTTCCGCTATCGCTACACAAAAACTTCAGATGATGCGTAAACGTTCTACGAAATTTTGTTCAAAAATATTTTTTCATTTTTTATTGAGCCCTTTTGAAATTTTTTTGGAAAAGAAAAAGCCCATACCCGTGCGCTCCGAAGAGTTTGACGGGTATGGGGCAGTTGCGATTTTATCGCGTCGTGTAAAAGATCCAGATAATCGGGTATCCTTTACCATCGGAACCAACCTGCCTGTGCGTAATGACAATCTTGTCACCCTGTTCGCGCAACCAGTCATTTACTCGTTTCACAAGTCGGTATTCACAGCCGTGTTCTCTGTCTTCTCCTGTGTCGATCATAATCTGTTCCATTTTTGGCCTCCTTCCGCCCATTCTAGGGCGTTTTAATTTTTTCCCGACGAATGGTCGGGATATGCCCTCTCTGCCGCCGCCCGCAGAAACCGCGGATAACGGAGAGTGAGTTCGCTATTTTATTGTCAAAATGCACACTGGGCGCATTAGTACTATTGTCCAGTTTAACTGAACATCATACCACAAAATTAAAAACTAGTCAACCCTGTGCACCTACATTCTGCTCCCAACCTTAATTTAATACAAAAGGACACCTAAGTTAGGTAAAATAATAGTGTCAACTAATTATTAAGCCAAACTAAAGATGTCCTATACACATTTTAAACCAGAACAAAGAAA
>Ga0233425_10001053_pt1 | contig 65260 bp, 56 predicted proteins | sample Watercolumn_Towu_2_FD_181712 | JGI IMG/M metagenome (GOLD analysis project Ga0233425, IMG submission 181712) | Freshwater microbial communities from Lake Towuti, South Sulawesi, Indonesia - Watercolumn_Towuti2014_140_MG | ecosystem: Environmental > Aquatic > Freshwater > Lake | place...
CGCTGGCTTTCATTTGACCTTCAAGGTCCGATCGCACGGCGATCCAACGCCGGCGTGGTTACCCTACCACACCGGCACCGCGGAGCCCGCCCCCATGCCTCGTCGGTCTGAGGCGTAGCCTCGTTAGGTTTCAGTCCGTCATCGTCATACTGGATGTCGTCGGTTCCGACCAGCTTATGGGAAAGCTCGTGAATCACTGTGAGCGCACAGAGCCACAGTTTACCGATCTGTCCGCTACCGTCCTTGGCGCCGCTGTCCAAGAACAGCTTGAAGATATAGATGACGGGCATGTTGTCACCGGCGTTCACCGAGGCGTAAACGGAGTCGCTGGCGCCGCCCGCCCGTTTATGGGGACGGTCTGAGAAAATCACGGTGGTTGAATTGCAGGTCGCGCAGATGCTCTTGAAGCCGGCGAGCAGCGTGGCTACCGACTTGTTGACGGCCTTTTCTCGTGCGCGGCTGGTATGAAACCATCGCTTCGCGATCTTGAGCGTCGCCTCATCGGGACTGCTGAGCTTGCGCACGATGTCCATGCTCCATTTTCGCGCCAGCTGAAGCGCGTCCGACATCATCTTCCGGTTGTTCTCGCCGAAGACTTCTTCCTCCGATTGCAAAGTGGTCTTGAGATCGGTCGTGTTTTTTCCCTGGAACAAGTCGTAAGTCCATCGTGTATAGAGTTTCGGGTTATCAACAACCCAGATCTTCTGGTTGCCCTTCTTCCTGACGAAGTAGAAGTGTTTCATGGATTTGATCAGGGCTGCACGGTCTTGGAAGCCGTTGTTGCCTGAACAGCTCGCCTTGAGTATCTCCTCGGCCATGGCTTCGGCGGGTTTGGCAGCTCCCTTTGCAGCGTCTTTCAACTTGGTGCGCAATTCCCGCAAGACCGGTGCTTTATCGGCTTTGGGTCCGTCGGCCGCCAACAGCTGTTTCAGCTTGGCTTCAACATCCGACCAGTTGCCGTCGAGCGACTTGGTTTTCAGTAAATCGGCTGACTTCTCGTACACATCACTGAAAATATCCATGGTAAGAACCTCGTTGGCAAGAATATCGTCATCATCAGGCCGCGGATCAGGCGGTTTGCGCAAGTTCGCCGGCTCTGAGGGAGGGCCCCTGCGCGGCCCCTTAGAATCATGCGGCGATGCAAAGCCGGAGTTGCCACTGTGCCGCCAAGGGTGTCAATCTAACCAGAGTAGCGACCGATGCTCAACCTGGGATGGGATGGTCGCCGGCGGCCATCCCCTGGCGGAGCCGGACCGGAACCGAAACAGCCGGATGACAATAACAACGGGGGGAATCTCATGCTGAAAGATTTCAAAGAGTTCGCCATGCGCGGCAATGTGGTCGACATGGCCGTGGGCATCATCGTCGGCGCCTCCTTCGGCACCATCGTCAAGTCGCTGGTGGATGACGTGATCATGCCGCCGATCGGCATGCTGCTCGGCAACGTGGACTTCACCAACCTCTACCTGGTGCTCAAGGAGGGTGCCACGCCGGGCCCCTATGCCGCGCTGGCGGAAGCCAAGAAGGCCGGTGCCGTGACCATCAACTACGGGGTGTTCGCCAACGCGGTGATCAGCTTCGTCATTGTCGCCTTCGCCGTGTTCCTGCTGGTGCGGACGCTCAACAATCTGAAAAAGGAGCCGCCGCCCGCCGACCCAACCACCAAGGATTGCCCCTATTGTCGGTCGGCGATCGCCCTCAAGGCCACCCGCTGCCCCCACTGTACCTCGGCGTTGGAAGGCTGATCCGGCCAAGTTTTGCGGATTGCCTTCAAATCTCCGCCGGCACCGCCTTCAGGAATTGCTGCTCGAACTGGCGTACCGGGGTCGGCCGGCCGAAGTAATAGCCCTGGAACAGACGGCAGCCGTGGCCCGCCAGGAAGTCGGCCTGATCGCGGGTTTCGACGCCCTCGGCGATGACTTCCAGCCCCAAACCGGCCGCCATGGCGATGATGGCGCGGATGATGGCGGCATTGCTGGCATCCTCGGTGCAGCCGCGGACGAAGGATTGGTCGATCTTGAGCACGTCCAGGGGGAACTGGCGCAAATAGCTCAAGCTGGAGTAGCCGGTGCCGAAGTCGTCGATGGAAAAGCGGATGCCGGCTTCGCGCAGGGTGCCGAAATTGCGCAGGATATCGACGGAGTGGTGCATCAGACAGCTCTCGGTCAGCTCCAGCTCGAGGCTGTCGGCGAGGTTCGCCGAGGCATCTTCGATGATCCTCAGCACCCGCTGGGCGAAGTCCTGGCTCCAGAACTGCTGGGGCGACACGTTGACGGCGATGGAGCGGAAACCGTTGCAGCACAGTTCGCGCGAGATCCAGTCGGCCTTGATCCGGGTGGCGGTGCCGATGACCCACTCGCCCAGCGGCAGGATCAGGCCGGTTTCCTCGGCCAGCGGGATGAATTCGCCGGGGGAAATGGGGTCGCCGCTCTCCGGTATCCAGCGCAGCAGCGCTTCGGCGCCGACCACGCGGGCGCTGTTCAGGCAGAACTGGGGTTGCAGGTAGAGCTCGAACTCTTCCCGCTCGATGGCGCGCCGCAGGGCGGTTTCCAGGGTCAGCCGGCGCAGCCCGCCGTGGGTCATCTCGCGGCGGTAGTACTGGTAGGTGTTGCGGCCGTGGGCCTTGGCCTCGTACATGGCGGCGTCGGCATATTTGATCAGCTCCTCGGCGTCGGTGGCGTCGCGCGGATAGAACGCGATGCCGATGCTGAAGGTGGCGGTGATCTCGTGACTCTGCAACTGGAACGGCGGCGTCAGGGCGGCTGCGATCTTCTCGGCGATCTTGCCCGCCAGGGCTTCCGCCTCCGCGTTGGGAAGGCTGTTCAGGACCACCACGAACTCGTCGCCGCCCATGCGGGCCACCGTGTCTCCGGCGCGCATGCACATCCGGAGGCGTTCCGCCACGTCCTTCAGCAGTTGGTCGCCCAGGCTGTGGCCCAGGGAATCGTTGACATGCTTGAACCGGTCCAGGTCGAGAAACAGCAGGGCGACCGCGGAATCGTCGCGGCTGGCCTGGCCCAGGGCCAGCTTGATGTGGTCCTTGAGCAGCACCCGGTTGGCCAGCCCGGTGAGATCGTCCATGTAGACCATGCGTTCCAGCAGCTGCTGGTAGCTTTCCACGTCGGAACGCACCACCCGCAGGCGCTCCGTCATGGTGTTGAAAGCTTCGGCCAGTTCGTGGATCTCGGCGCTGCCGGATTCGATGGCGACCGGCGCCAGATAACCGTCGGCGACACCATGGGCGGCGGCGGCGAGACGGCGTAGCGGCGCGATGATGCGGCGGGTCATCAGCATCGCGACCAGGGTCGCCACCGCCAGGATCAGGCAGCTGACCCACAGCGCCAGGCGCATCGATCCGACCACCTCGCGCCGGAACGAATCGAGCGCCAGGCCGATGCGAACCTGGCCCAGCACTTCGGTCTTGTTGCCGTCCAGGTCCAGGAACACGGCGTTTTCCATGCCGCCGGGGGCGCTCATCACCGGCGTGCTGACTTCGATCGCCTGCGGCATGTGGCGGTCCAGCAGGGAATGCCAGAACGACTGCGGGGTTTCGGCGGCTTCCAGGGGCGGCACCCGCACCCCTTCCCGGTAAACCGTCGCCGCCAGGGTACGGGCATCGCGATCCATGTAGACCGCATAGACCAGATCCGGCTCGCCCTTGAGGTAATGCAGCTGCTGGGTCAAAGCTTCGCCGCTACGGGTGTAGACCGCGTATTCGCCGTTCTGGGCCGCCATCAACGCCAGGGTGTTGCCGTGCCGCAGCAAGCTGTCGTAGCGGTCCGACAGCTGCCACAGGGTGAGAAACAGCGAGATGCTGAGCGCCGTCGCCAGCACCAGCGAGGCGATGAACAGGTTGAACTTGAGGGTGAGCCCGAAGGGCTTCGGCGCCATCACCGGTAGACCTCGGCGGCGTTGCGGATCACCTCGTCCGGGAATTCCAGCTTCATGTGCTCGGCGGTCTTGAGATTGAGCGAGTACAGAACCCGGCGCGGCGTCGCCGGAGGAATGCTGGAGGCGGACTTGCCCTTGAGGATCTGGTCGGCGAACTCCGCACACTGGCGGCCCAGATCGTCGTAGTCGCGGTCCAGCGCGTACAGTGCGCCGGCTTTGACCCAGCTGGACGACAGCCCGACCAGCGGCACCCGGTTGCGGAACGAGTAGAGCAGGATCTCGCGGGCGGTCTGGGGCGACAACAGGCGCGATTCTCCCAGGCCCCACAGCGCGCCGATGTTGGACGGCAGGTGCTTGAGGGCTTCCGGCAGGGCCTCCGGAGCCGACCCTCCGGCCGTTTCCAGGGAGACATTGTCGCGTCCGGCGAGGCGTTTCAATTCTTCCACGTCGTCCATTCCCAGGGTGGGATCGTAGAGTACGCCGAACACCCGCACATTGCCCAGCAGCCGCTTGAACCACTGCCACTGGGTGGTGACCGGGAAGTCCAGGCCGACCCCGGTCACGTTGGGCGAGGTACGCAGGTCGGCGGGATTGAAGATCAGGGTTGCCACCACCGGCGTCTGCAGGCGGCGCCCGGTGATCCCCTGGGTGGCTACGGTTCCCAGACTGAGGATCAGGCTGGGCTTTTGCTGTTCCACTTGCGACAGGGCGTCCGCCAGCTGGCTCGGCTGTTCCACCACCCACTCGCGGTAGACCGGCTGGACACCCAGCTGGGCCAACTGCGCCTTGAAGCCTTCCAGGGCCCGTCGATAGGGTGGCGCGTCATGGCTCAGCAGCACCGCGATGGAGGCGGCTGCCCAGGCGGTTGCGGCCGGCCAGACCTGCAGCGTGACCAACAGCAGGCAGCACCAGGCCGCGCGCGTCGGACCGGTCCGTTTGGTCAACCGCGCTCTCCCGCCGCCATGCGTCGCTCCGGGTCAGAATTCATAGCTGATCTTGAGCCGCAGGCTGCGCCCGTCCTGCTGTACGGTGTCCGGCAGCAGGGGGGGGGGCTGCAGGGTCGCGATACTTGGTGTCGAACAGGTTGTAGATGTCGCCGGTGACCTCCAGTCCCTTCCACCAGCGGCCGGAGAACAGGGTCAGGTTGGTGACGATGAAGCCCCCGGTCGTCTGGTTTTGCACGGTACGCCGGGAACTGGTGTATTGCACTTCCAGTCCCGCGAAGGTCTTGTCTCCCCAGACCGGAGCCGACAGGTTGAATTTGACCATGTGGGTGGGTGAATTGACCAGGCCCCTGTTGCTGCGGGCGTCGCGGGCGTCCTGGAAGCTGTAGCTGAGCCGGCCTTCCAGCCGGTCCCAGCGGCCGGTCAGCTGGACCTCCACTCCGGCTGCATCCATGGTGCCCTGATTGTTGCGATATTGTTTGTAGTCGCCGCCGGGCTCCGAGAACGTGTTCAGGCTGATGATGTCGGTCAGCTTGTAATAAAACGGCGACAGATGCAGCCGGAGATGTTCCCCGATGGCCTGTTCCCATACGAACTCATAGGTCTCGATGGACTCCGGCCGCAGGTCCGGATTGGGGCGCCAGGTGTTGTTGCAACAGGTGTAGAGGCTCTCGAACGTGCTGGGTGCGCGAAACGCGGTGCCGTACAACAGCTTGAGGGTGGTGCCGGGAACCGGTTCGTAGATCAGCCCCAGGCGCGGGTTGAGGGTGCCGCCGAAGGTCTCGTAGTGGTCATAGCGCAGGCCGACGTTGAGGTGCAGATTGTCGAGAATGCGCCATTCGTCCTGGGTGAACACCCCGAAGATGGTGCTGCCGAGATGGTTGTTGGCGAACAGCATGCGGGGGGCCAGATCGTAATTGATCATGCGCTGCTGGTAGTTGCGGCGGTATTCCGCGCCCAGGGTCAAATGAAGCCGTTCGAACAGGGTGCGCCCCAGCAGGAATTCGCCACCGAACCACTGGCCGCTCCATTGGTCCTGATTGACGACGCTGCCGCCGGGGATCGAGTAGGGAAGGGCGTCGTCGAACCCGTAGAAGTCCCAGAACAGCCGTCCGGTCACGTCCCAGGCATTGTCGAAGGTATGACGGTAGTTGAGGTCGGCATAGGCGCGGGTGTCCCGGTAGAACACCCGGCGGTCGTTGAACACGGTGGCGGTGGTGCCGGTCGGCAGGAACTTCTTGCGGGTGACGTAGCCGCCCGACAGCGTCGCGTCGCCGTAGGAGGCCTTGGCGAACAGCCGCTCGGCGCGGTCCCCGTCGAGGTTGCGGGCGACGCCCGGCGGGTTGCCGGCGAGGTCGGAAAAGGCGAGCCGGTTGCGGCCTTCGCTCTCGTAGTGAGTGGCCGACAGATAGGTCTCCAGGCCGTTGTCGAAGCGCCGGCCGACCGCGCCCTGCTCCTCGTGGGTGCCGAAGCTGGACACCTCGCCGGCCACCTGGGTGCCCTGCAGATCGCGCCCGCGCTTGGTGACCACGCTGACCACGCCGAAAAACGCGCTGCTGCCGTACAGTGAGGACGCCGGTCCGCGCACCACCTCGACCCGCTCGATATTGTCCACGTCCAGGATGAAATCCCGGCCGATGGCGCTGTAGTCCTCCAGGTTGTCGTTGATGCGGTGGCCGTCCACCAGCACCAGCAGCCGCATGTTGTAGTCGCCGGGCGGGGCGAAGCCGCGCACGCCGATGTGGTGGTAGGCGCGGTCGTAGGTGGTGAGGAAGCCCGGCAGGCTGCCGAGTATCGCTGCCAGGGTGCGGTAGCCGTATTTCTTGATCTGGTCGGCGGTGACGATGCTGACCGAGGCGGGGGCCTTGGTTTCCGGCTGCTCGTAGCGCGACGCGCTGGAGATCGACGGAATCTCGCCGAACAGCAGGTCACCCTCGTCCAGTACCGACGCCGCGGCCGGGGGTCCGGCATCGGGCGCGGCCAGGCTCATGGCGCTGAATGCCATGCAGCAAGAGGTGATCAGGGTCTTCATGAGTGCTTCTCCGAACGATGCTGCCGGGTGGGACCGTCCGTGAGTATGCCCATCGATGGTTGTTGAGGTTTGGGAAAGGATAGGTGACGTCGGGAAGAATTCCTATGGCCCGGGGGAGGGTATTCGCGTACGGTGCGGCGGATTTTCTTCCGCGGTATACCGATGAAAAACGATAAGCTCGCCGCCACTGCGGCCGCACTGGTATTGCTCTCAGTCCGCACGGAAGCCGCCGAAAAACCCCAGCCCGCCGAACAGCTGGAGACCGTCGAGATCGTCGCCGACAGCCCGTTGATGGTGTCCGGCATGCCCGTCGACAAGATTCCCGCCCCGGTCCAGACCGTGAGCGCCAAGGAGCTGGATGCCCACCAGAGCCTGTCGGTGGCCGACTACATCCGCTGGAAGCTGGGCAGCGTCACCGTCAATGACGCCCAGAACAATCCGTTCCAGCCCGACGTCCAGTTCCGCGGCTTCACCGCTTCGCCGCTGCTGGGGCTGCCTCAGGGCATGTCGGTCTACGTCAACGGCATCCGTTTCAACGAACCGTTCGGCGATACCGTCAACTGGGACCTGATCCCGGAAAACGCCGTCGAGCAGATGAGCCTGCACTCGGGCTCCAACCCGGTCTACGGCCTCAACACCCTGGGCGGGGCCATCGCCATGCGCACCAAGACCGGCTTCTCGGCGCCCGGCCACTCCATCGAGCTGGCCGGTGGTTCCTGGGGCCGCCACTGGCAGGAACTCAGCTCCGGCTGGAACAATGGCAGCATCGGCTATTTCGTGGACTTGAAAAGCTTCATGGAGGATGGCTGGCGCGATTTCTCGCCCACCGACGTGAAGCAGGGGTTCGGCAGCTTCAGCTGGCAGGATGAGCGCTCCAGGCTGAACCTGACCCTGTCCGCCAACAACAACACCATGATCGGCAACGGCGCCCTGCCCTACCGGCTGTACCGGCAGGATTACCAGGCCATCTTCACCCACCCCGACCGCACCAACACCCGGCTGTTCCTGGCAGCCCTGGACGGCAATACCTGGCTGACCGATCACATCGAGTTGTCGGGCAACGTCTATTTCCGCCAGAACCGGGTCAAGACCTTCAACGGCGACGATGCGGATTTTGACGAGTGCGGAGCCGGATCGGTGGCGCTGTGCGACGAGGATGGCGAAACCGTGACGGATATCGGTGGCACGGATATTCCGGCCCCCGATGCCGAACATTTCGGCACCAACAACACCAGCTACACCCGCCAGCGCAGCTTCGGCGGCAGCCTGCAGAGCGCCTGGGAAGAGGATTTCGGAGCGATGCACAACCGGCTGGTGACCGGCGGCAGCTTCGACGAAGGCATCATCCATTTCGGCGCGGATACCGAGGTCGCCACCCTCACCGCCGATCGCGGCACCGTCGGCACCGGCTGGCTGGTGGGCGAGAGCCGGGTGCGGGTGCACGGCCGCGTGCGCCATCACGGTATCTATTTCAGCGACAGCCTGGCGGTCACCGAGCAGCTGACCCTGACCGCCGCCGGCCGCTACAACCTCTCCTTCGTGCGGCTGGACGATCGCTACGGCACCGATTTGAACGGCTTCCACAAGTTCGAGCGGTTCAACCCTTCCGCCGGTCTGACCTATTCATTTCTGCCCGAGATCGGCTTCTACGGCAACTACAGCGAGTCCAACCGCGCGCCGACTCCGGTGGAGCTGACCTGCGCCAACCCGGACGATCCCTGCAAGCTGCCCAACGCCTTCCTGTCCGATCCCCCGCTGGACCAGGTGGTCGCCAAGACCTGGGAAGCGGGCTTGCGCGGCAAGCTGAGCCGCTGGCTGAACGCCAAGATCGACTGGAACGTTGGCCTGTTCCAGACCGAGAACCACGACGACATCCTGTTCATCAGCGCCGGCCGGCTGACCAACCAGGGTTATTTCGACAACGTCGGGCTGACCCGCCGCCGCGGCATCGAGCTGGGCCTGTCGAGCGAATGGGAGCGGGCGCGGGTCGGGGTCAATTACACCCTGCTGGATGCCACCTTCCGCACGCCGTTCCTGGCCAACAGCCCCAACAATCCGGAGACGGACGCCAACGGCCAGATTTATGTGCGCAGGGGCGCCCGGCTGCCCGGCGTGCCGCGCCATCAGCTAAAGGTCTACGGAGATGTGGAGATCATCGAGGGGCTGACGGTGGGGGCCAACATGATCTTCAACGGCGGCCAGTATTACCGGGGCGACGAGGGCAACCTGAGTTCGCCGCTGAAGGAATACGCGGTGTTCAACCTGCACGGCGAATACCGCTTCAACCCCCATGTGGCGCTGTTCGCCCGCATCGACAACCTGTTCGACAAGCGCTACAACACCTTCGGCCTCTATGGCGAGGCGGACGAAGTGTTGGGGGCCAACTATAGCGACCCGCGCTTCGTCGGAGTGGGAGCACCCCGGGCGGGGTGGGTGGGGGTCAAGCTGAGCCTGTAGGGCGAGGAAACCGCTGCGGACCGGGATGGACGGCTCAGCAATTCATGAGGGAGTCCCTGGTGCCGCGCAAACCCTCCCTGGTTTGCGGGCTTCCCGCCGGAACCGGACGATGTCGCGCCACCGGCCCTTTCGGTTACCTTCGGTTGGGAGGTGGGAAGGTAAGTAAACGGCCTGCGGGCGGCGGTTCCCGATGCACCGATCTGGGGTTGGGGGATGGTGCGGCCGATCCCGCCGCTCAGGTCAGAAAGACCACGGCTACCAGGACGGACCCCATGAGTAGCAAGGTTGCGCCAAGTATCATAATCGTGCTCCTGGGATGAGGAAGAAAGAGCGCCTGAAGCCCCCCGAACGCTCCGCCGAAACGAGGAGAAAAGCAGAGGTCCGTTTAGACCATCCCAAGTCGAGGGCTCCAGAGGCTTTGAAATCTTAGGCAGTAGCCGTGCCAAAGAATTAAAGCCTCAATATAACAATGTCTTGTGGAATTCTAACGAAAAATCGATCGGCAGTTTCGTCGCCTTGCAGCGACACCGGTGTTGCCGCGTAGACGGGGAACGCTTTGGCCAATTGCACTTCGGCCCGCCCGGCCAGCGGCTAAACCCGATTTCGCCGCAGTGTCGGGCAGGGGTTGCAGTCTCGGGGAAAGATGAAAGGTAGGGAGCTCACTCTGGATAACATGTAACGCCGCCCGGAGACACGTCGGGCGGCGATCGAAAAAACTCACCGGGTGGCGAAGCACTCTCGCAGCCCTTACCGCAGGTTAAGGGGTTTCGTAGTAATACGTGGCCCCCACTGCGGTGATCAACATTTGTTGCTTGCCACAGCGTGGCCCAGTGCAGGTGTTGGATATGCGCAATTTTGCTACCAGTGCGGTATACAGGTTCGGAAGCGGCTGGTCAAAATTTGCACTGACCTCGGTGTTGCTGCCAAACGGACCCGAACCGGTATTTTTTCCGGTCAAATCTTCTTCAAACGATTGGATCAGCCCTTGCCCATCGATAGCGTCGATGTTGACGATGGTTGCGTCGCCGACGAATCGGGGCTCCAGGGATAAAAGCTGGGGTCGTTGCCCGAGCATGATCGCCGGCACCGGTACGGGAACGACCACGATCGCCTGCCCACCCGGCTTCACGGTGACCAGCGTCCCTTCGGTATTTTGCTCGATCTTGGCCTTCCTGGATAATGGGTCCAGTGTCGCCGTGGAACCGTGGCCATAAACGCTTCCCACGGATTGCCCCGCAGCGACCGGTGCCGACAAGGTCAAGCAAATCGCAGTTCCGAGAACCGTCTGGAACCGTTTCCGAAACGAATCGGAACGCCCTGCTATTTCCATTAGATCACGCCTCATGAGTTAGTTGGATGAAGTAGTTGGATGAGAAAGTCGTGGATTCAAATCCCTGCCAGGCAATATTCCGCTAAGGCAATTCGGGATGCGGATCCCAAGACGGATCGGGTTCCGCGGCATAACCATATCCACGCAAGGGGATTGTCTATGGCGCAGCAGTCAGCCGTCAATCGCCTGCGCACCCGGAAGCGGTTCATCCTGCGTCAGCAGCCGCATCAACCCCTCCTCGTCCAGCACCGCCACCCCCAGTTCTTCCGCCTTGGCCAGTTTGGAACCGGCTTCGGCGCCGGCGATGACGTAGTCGGTCTTCTTGGAGACGCTGCCGGTGACCTTGCCGCCCAGGGCCTGCAACCGCGCCTTGGCCTCGTCGCGGGTAAAGGCTTCCAGGGTGCCGGTGAGCACGAAGGTCTTGCCCGCCAGGGGCTGTTCCGCCACAGGTTCCGCCTCGGATTCCTGCCAGTGCACGCCGGCCCGGCGCAGGGCCTCGATGACCTCGCGGTTGTGGGGCTGGCGGAAGAACGCGGCGATGTGGGCAGCCATGGTGGGACCGACGTCGGGGATGGCTTCCAGCGCCGCCTCGCCGGCTTCCATGATGCGGTCCAGGGAGCGCAGCTGGTTGGCGAGGTTCTGCGCCGTCACCTCGCCCACTTCCCGTATTCCTAAGGCATAGAGGAAGCGCGCCAGGCTGGTGGACTTGCTCTTCTCAAGGGCGGCTACCAGATTCTCCGCCGATTTGCGGCCCAGGCGCTCCAGCTGTTCCAGCTGTTCGACGGTGAGCCGGTACAGATCGGCGACGGTGTCGATCAGGCCCTTGTCCAGCAGCTGGTCCACCAGCTTGTCGCCCAGACCTTCGATGTCCAGGGCGCGGCGCGAGGCGAAATGCTTGATGGCTTCCTTGTGCTGGGCCGGACAGTACAGCCCGCCGGTGCAGCGGACGATGGTTTCGCCCTCCTCCGCCTCCACCTCCGAGCCGCACACCGGGCAGCGCTCGGGCATCACGAATTCGCGGGCGTCGGCCGGCCGCAGCTCCGGGACCGATCGCACCACCTCGGGAATCACGTCGCCGGCGCGCCGCACCACCACGGTGTCGCCGATGCGGACGTCCTTGCGGCGCACCTCGTCGGCGTTGTGCAGGGTGGCGTTGGTGACGGTGACGCCGCCGACGAACACCGGTTCCAGCCGCGCCACCGGGGTCAGCGCGCCGGTGCGGCCCACCTGGACGTCGATGTCCAGCAGCCGGGTGGTGACCTCCTCCGCCGGGAACTTGTGGGCGATGGCCCAGCGCGGCGCCCGTGCCACATAGCCCATCTCCGCCTGCCAGTCGAACCGCGCCAGCTTGTACACCACCCCGTCGATCTCGTAGGGCAGCTGGTGGCGCCGCGTCAGCAGGTCGCGGTAGTAGTCCAGGCAGCCTGCGGCGCCCTGGACCACCTGCAATTCCGGCGAAACCGGCAGCCCCCAGTCCCGCAGCCGCTCCATCAGCCGGTCCTGGCTGGCGGGCAGTTGATCGTCGGGGAACAGGCCATAGCCGTAGCAATAAAAGCTCAGGGGCCGCGCCGCCGTCGTCTTCGGATCGAGCTGGCGCAGGCTGCCGGCTGCGGCATTGCGGGGGTTGACGAACACCTTCTCGCCGGCCTCCGCCGCCCGCCGATTCATCGCCTCGAAGCCGGCCTTGGGCATGAACACCTCGCCGCGCACCTCGAACCGCTGCGGGTAACCGGAGCCGCTCAACGTCAAGGGAATGGCGCGGATGGTGCGGAGGTTGTGGGTGACGTCCTCGCCGCTGCGTCCGTCGCCGCGGGTGGAGCCCTGCACCAGCTCCCCGTCCCGGTACAGCAGGCTCACCGCCAACCCGTCCAGCTTGGGTTCGGCGACGAACACCAGGTCGTCCCGTTCCAGCTTCTCGCGGATGCGCCGCTCGAAATCCAGCACGTCTTCGTCGTCGAAGGCGTTGTCCAGGGACAGCATGGGCACTTCGTGACGGACCTCGGCGAACGCCGCCACCGGCGCCGCCCCCACCCGCTGGGTGGGTGAATCGGCGGTCTGCAGCTCCGGGTGTTCCGCTTCCAGCTGCCGCAGCTCGCGCATGAGTTCGTCGTACTGGGCATCGGCGATGACCGGTGCATCCAGCTGGTAGTAGCGCCGGTTGTGTTCCTCGATCTGGCGCCGCAACTCGGCGGCGCGCTGGTGCAGGAGGTCGGTGGTCATGGGTCGCAAGGGGTTACGGCAGTGGCCTGGAGCCGCGGCTCGCCGCGGCCCCGGGCCGGGGCATCGGCGATGGGCCGGAAAACAGGCCGTCAGGGATTCAGCAGCAAGCCTGGATAGTATTTCTTGGAGCCTTTGAACTTGGTCAGGTTTTCGCCTTCGTTGTCCTTGCTGTAGGAGCAATGAACCCATCCGGAGGTTTTGATTCCGGGCACGAAGTTCTCCAGGATGAGTTGGTCGTATTCCAGGTTTTCCGAGATCCAGCGGGCGACTTCGAATACCGTGTATCCGCTGACGTGAAAATCGGCCGCCTCGCCCGTCATGTGTTGCGACTTGTTGCTGCTGCCCGGAATGGCTGCGTTGAGCGCCGGACTGCGGTAGCCACTGTGGATGATCACGGGACGGCCGAAATGTTCGCGGACCTTCTCCAGGACATTCAGGCAAACGCCGCGCAGATTGTCGATGATGACGGGCGAACTGGGGGTGTTGGCCACTTTGTAACTGGTGGTGGTGAGCTCGGCCAGGGTGAAATGGGTCGAGAGTCTAAGGGATTTAGCTGCCATGCAGGCCTCCGTTAATGGGCGGTGACTTCGGTACAACGCACGAATCGGGTGGATTTTCCCTTGAGCAACTGCAGGGACGCCTCGCCTTCGGCGGTGATCAGGAACTCCAGGGCGGTCTTGCTGGCCGTCTTGGAGAAGGGGTGGGTCGTTTTCAGATCGACGCCGATCTTGGCGCCGTCGATCACATAGCGGGTTTCCGGATAGTCGAAGGTGGTCGGGGTTCCGTCCGCTTCCACGTAAATACTGGCCTTTTCCGCCGCGAACGTCAGTTTCGGGTGGGCACAATCGGCGGCCGTCCTCGCCCATTGCCCCAGCAGGGGATTGACCGTCTCGGCGGCGACCGCCGGACTGCCGGCGAGGACAAGAGCCGTCCAGGCGACGGACAGGCAAAAGCCAGGGCGGAAATGCATGACGGGACGTCCTTGAGTCTGGGGACCGGCAGTATATGACCACTGGTGCCCGGTGAAAACCTCCGCTAGGCTCCGTTGAAACGCATCGGTGCATGGGGGGAGGCTAGCCCCGCTGCAGCGCTTCCCGGATGGGCCGGCGGGCGGCGGCGACGGCCGGCGCCAGGCCGCCGGCCAGGCCGATCGCGAGCGCCCAGGCCAGCCCCTCGGCCAGCAGGGCCGGGGTGACGCGGAAATCGAAGGCGACCTGGGAGAAAGTGTCGAAATTCAGGGTGGAGACGCTGGCGCCGTTGCAATAGAAATAGGCGAAGGCGGCTCCCAGCGCCCCGCCGGCCAAGGCCAGCACCAGCGCTTCCGCCAGCACCGACACCACCACCGGCAGTCCGCCGAAGCCCAGCGCCCGCAGGGTGGCGATTTCCACCCGCCGGCCGGCGATCGCCGAGTACATGCAGTTGAGGGCACCAAATCCGGCACCGATCGCCATGAACACTCCTACCGTGTAGCCCAGCACGTTGATCAGGGTGGCCAGCATGGTGGATTGCTTGGCGTAGTATTCCGGCTCCCGGAACACGTTGATGGACAGCCGGGGGTCACCGCCGATCCGGGTTTTCAACGCCTGCAACCCGGCCCCGGAGGCATCCGCCAAGGTCGCCGTCAGCGACTGGAAACCGTTGCGGCGGAACGCCGACATGGCCACTTCCGCATCCGCCCACACTTCCGATTCGTGGACGTCGCCGCCGGTCTCGAAGATGCCGGTGACGGTCCAGTCGCTGTCGCGGAAGGCGATGCGCGCGCCCACCGTCAGTCCCTCGAACTGGTGGGCGGCCTTGCGGCCGACCACCACTTCCCGCACCCCCGGCGCAAATGGCCGCCCTTCGACCATGCGGAGTTCCTTGCGCAGCAGAAATGCGCCGGGCTGCACGCCCCGAAACGGCACGTTGCTGGGTTCCTTGTCGCCCTTGCGGGGCAGGTCCGCGATCACCACCAGTTCGGCGGAAGTCAAAGGCGTCGCCTGGGCGGAGCGTGCCAGCTCCGGCAGATTGGCCAGCAGGTCGGCCTGGTCGCGGCTCAGGTTGCTGGACAGTTCGGCGTCGGATCCGGCCCGCAGCAGGATGACCCGGTCGGCGCGGCCGGTGCTGGCCAGGGTATGCTGGAAGCCTTGCGCCATGGCCAGCACCGACACCAGCACCGCCACCACCCCGGCGATGCCGATCACCACCACAGAGGACGCCCCCGGCCGCTGGGGGATGGTGCGCAGGTTCAGCGCTGTGATGGCGAGGATCTGGTTGAGGAGGGGCATGGGGGTGGGTCGCGAGTATTCGTCGACGGTTGCTGTTCCGGAAGGGTAATTGGTTAATGCGTAAATGTATCGCTGCGCGATGGCTAATTGAATGTGGGTTCTCGGACCCACATTCAATTAGCCATCGCGCAGCGACTCCGTTATCGAAATTGCCCACTGATATGAAAACCTACGCGGTGACCGAAGTTTGGTTCACAGCAGTTCCCGAATCTCCGGGTGCTCCTCCACCAGGTGCTGGCGGAAGGCTTCGATCTCGGCCTCGCCGCGGCGGCCGCGGGGAATGTTGACGGTCACCTGGTGCAACACCGCCGCCGGGGAGGACTTGAGAAACACCAGCCGGTCGGCCAGGGCGATGGCTTCGCGCAAATCGTGGGTCACGTAGATCACCGTGTGGGGCCGCTCCAGCCACACCCGCACCAAGAGCTCGCGGATCCTGCGGGCAGTGGGCGCGTCCAGCGACACCAAAGGCTCGTCCATCAGCAGCAGGTCCGGTTCCAGGGCGAAAGCCCGCACCAGGGCGGCGCGCCGGCTCATGCCCAGCGACAGCCGGCGCGGATACTGGTGGGCGGCGTCCTGCAAGTCCATCGCCCGCAGTAATGAATCGATGAGGGTGCCGCGGTCCGGGCCGGTTTCCGGCAGCGCCAGTTCGATGTTCTGGCGGACCGTGCGCCAGGGCAGCAGTCGCGGTTCCTGGAACACGTAGCCGATGCGGGGCGGGCCGGCGGTGCCGGTGTCGATGCTGCCTTCGAAATCGGCATCGAGCCCTGCGATGAGGTGCAGCAGGGTGGTCTTGCCGCAGCCGGACGGTCCCACCAGGCACAGGAACTCGCCGTTGGCGGCGGCGATCGAGAGGTTCTCGATGGCGGTCCGTTCCGGGCCGGGGCCGCGAGCCGGGTAGCGCTTGCGGCGGATTTCGATCGACAGGGCCGTCATCGTTGCCAGCACTGCGCACGGGTTTCCATGGGTTTCAGCAGGGTTAGCTCCAGCAGCTGGATGACGGCGACGAAGGCCGCGGTGTAGGCCAGGATGCCGGCCACGTCGAAAAGCTGGAAGAACAGATGGAGCTGATAGCCCATGCCGTTGCCGCGGCCCAGCAGTTCGACCACCAGGATGATCTTCCAGATCAGCGCCAGGCCATTGCGTGCCGCGACCATCAGATAGGGAAACAGCTGCGGCCAGATGACGTGGCGCAGGGTCTTCCAGCGCCCGAACCGGTAGGTTTGGGCCATTTCCGCCAGATCACCATCGAGGGCGCGGGTGCCTTCGCGCAGGGTGACCACCACGTTGGGCAGCTTGTTGATCACCACCGCTGCGATCGCCGCGGCCTCGCCCAGCCCGAGCCAGACGTAGCACAGGATGATGCTGACCAGGGCCGGCACATTGAGGAAGATCACCAGCCAGGGATCGAACAACCGATCCAGGGTGCGGCGGCGGCCCAGCAGGATACCCAACGCGGTGCCCAGCGACATGGCCAGCACAAAGCTGACCGCCAGCCGCGCCAAAGTGATGCCCAACTGGGCCGGCAAGCGGCCGCTGGCGGTTTCGCGGCCGAAGGCTTGGGCGACTTCCAGCGGGTTGGGCAGAGCCGGCGTCGCCGCCCACAGGGCAAGGCCCTGCCAGATGGCGAGCAGGCCCAGCAGGGACGCCAGAGGAAGCGCGAAAGTTCGGACGGTCATCGAGCGGGGGCTTCGGGGCTGCGCGCCTTAAGGGTGCGATGGGGGCGGTCAGATGTTATTGTAAGCCCAAGGATTACCATGGGAAATGGAAGCAGGCCCGTAGTTCCCTGATCCGGAGAGCCGGGGTTGCCGCCACGGCCGGGTCCGCCTTCCCTCAGTTTATCTAACCGATGTCGTTGATACCTTTGTCTTTGTCGCTGCGCCTGTTTCGGCGGATTTCCCTGCGCAGCGTGGTGGTGGTCGGCTTCGTACTGGCGATCCTGCCGCTGTTCACCGGCATCGTCTCGTCGGTACTGGCGGTGGACCAGCTGTCGGTGCTGTCGCAGCAGACCGTTTACCGGGTCGCCCAGCAGACCCGCAGCAGCCGGCTGCTGCTGGAGAAGCTGGCGGAACTGGAGCGGCGCGGCAAGCAGTTCCTGGTGCTGGACGATGACGCCGCCCGCGATGCCTTCGCCGAAAGCCACCGGCAATTCGCCGAAATCGCCGATTCGCTGGAGCAGATGGCCGATACCGGAAAGCGGGTCGCGACCCTGGACCAGCTGGCGGCGGCCGAGAACGCGGTATTCGTGGCGCTCACGACGCCGTCGCCAGTCGCCGAACCGGCCCAGGGCAAGGCCAAGAAGAAAGCGGAAAGCTTCGACCAGCAACGCCTGAAACGGGCGACCGCCGATTTTCAGGAACTTCATGTCAAGGCGCGCCAGGCGGCGCAGGACTATGCGGACTTCGTGGACAGCGAGGCCGCCGACCTGACCGAGCGCTCCAAGCAGTTGCAGCGCCAGCTGCTGCGCCAGACCATCGTGCTGGCGCCCTTGTCGCTGCTGATCATCGCCTTCTTCCTGTTCGTCATCGGCCGCCCCATCCGCCTCATCGACCACGCCATCCGCGGCCTGGGAGCCGGCCAGCTGAACCGGCCCATCAAGGTGACCGGGTCGCGCGACATGGAATATCTGGGGGAGCGGCTGGACTGGCTGCGGATCCGCCTGCACGACCTGGAGGTGGCCAAGCAGCGCTTCATGCGCAACGTTTCCCACGAAATCAAGACTCCCCTGGCCAACATCAAGGAAGGTACCGAGTTGCTGGCGGACGAGGTGGTGGGCAAATTGAGCCCGGACCAGCAGGAGATCGCCCAGATCCTGACCAGCAACGTGCAGAAGCTGGAAGCTTTGATCGCCAATCTGATCAACTACGGCCAGGCCAATGCCAACCACGGCGAACTCAAGCTGGAACGGGTGGACGTCCGCGCCCTCACCGCCGCCGTGCTGGAGGATCAGCAGCTGAGGCTGCGAGCCAAGTCGTTGACGGTAAAGGCCGCGCTGCGGCCGGTCCAGCTCACCGGGCAGGCCGAACAATTGCGCACCGTCATTGATAACTTGCTGTCCAATGCAGTTAAATACTCCCCTCCGGAAGGTGAAATCCGGATCAACCTGCGCGAAACCGGCGGACACATGGAGCTGGAAGTGGAAGATGACGGCCCCGGTGTCGACCCGGACGAGCGGGATCACATCTTCGAGCCGCTGTTTCAGGGCCGGGCTGCCCGCAAATACGGAGTCAGCGGTACCGGTCTGGGGTTGGCCATCGTCGCCGAGTGCGTCGCCGGCCATCACGGCAAGGTAGAAGCTTTGGAGCCCCGCGACGGCCGCGGCGGTGCCCGCATCAGAGTTCAAATTCCACTGGCTCGAGAGTCTCAATGAAACGGATGGCTGTCTGGGCAATGCTCGTCTGCACGGTTTTGATGGCCGGCTGTGCCCAACTGTGGCCGCAGCGCGGGCAGACTCCCGCGGAGGACCCGGACAGCCACTATCGCCAGACCGATCTCGGCCATCTGGTGTCCTATGGCGGCCAGGCCGCCGCCATGGACGACGCCGGACGCCAGGCGGAATGCCGCCATCTGCAGCAGCTGGACGCTGCCAGCCCCAGCCTGGGGCTTAGGCTGCACCTGGCCACGCTGCAGAGCGTCGGCGACGCCTGCGGTTCGGTGGAAGAGGCCCTGGACAGCCTGCGCAGGGTCAAGCCGGAGGTTACGGACGACGCGGTGCGGTCCTGGTTGGTTTACCAGGAGCAGGTGCTCGGCCGGCTGGACCGCGAGGCCGATTTTCGCCGGGAAATCGAATTGAAGGTCAAGCAGGCGACCGAAAAGGCCCTGCGCAGCCAGCGCGAAGCCAAGACCAAGGACAGCCAGCTCAAGACGCTGCAGGACAAACTGGACGCGCTGAAATCCATCGAGCAGGGTCAAGACCTTGCCAATCCCCAAGGGGGACAGTAGCCATGAACGAAGTCAGAAAACGCATTCTCTTGGTGGACGACGACCCGGATCTGCTCCGGCTCATCGCCCTGAGGCTCACCTCGGAAGGTTTCGAACTGGAAACCGTCAGCAACGGCACGGCCGCCCTCACCCGGGTGGCCCTGTTCCGGCCCCACGTGGTCATCACCGACCTGCAGATGGAAGGAATGGACGGCCTGGCCCTATTCGACGCCCTGCATGAGCAATATCCCACCCTGCCGGTGATCATCCTCACCGCCCACGGCACCATCGGCGATGCGGTGGAAGCGACCCAGCGCGGGGTGTTCAGCTTCCTCACCAAACCGGTCGACAAGACCGAACTGCTGAAGCGGGTCAACGAGGCGATCCGCATCGGCATGACCAGCCTGGCGGCTTCCGACAACGACATCTGGCGCTCCAAGATCATCACCCAGAGTCCGGCCATGCTGGAGCTGCTGAGCCAGGCCCAGCGGGTGGCCCAGAACAAGGCGGCGGTGCTGATCGCCGGCGAAAGCGGCTCCGGCAAGGAGCTGCTGGCCCGGGCCATTCACGAGGCCAGCCCCCGCAAGGAAGCGCCTTTCGTGGCGGTGAACTGCAGCGCGATCCCGGAGAACCTGTTCGAGTCCGAGCTGTTCGGCCACCGCAAGGGTTCCTTCACCGGCGCCCTGCGCGACCACGACGGCCTGTTCCGGGCGGCCGACGGCGGCACCCTGTTCCTCGACGAGATCGGCGACATGCCCAAGCCGGTCCAGGTCAAGCTGCTGCGGGCGCTGCAGGAGATGAAGGTGCGCCCGGTGGGCGGCACCAAGGACGAGGACATCGACGTCCGAGTCATCTCCGCCACCCATGTCGACCTGGAAACCGCCATTGCCGAGGGCAATTTCCGCGAAGACCTGTACTACCGCCTCAACGTGGTGACCTTCCATCTGCCCTCCCTGTCCCAGCGCATGGAAGACATCTCGCTTTTGGCCATGCACTTCCTCAGGCAGCTGGCGCCGTCCTACGGCGACGAGGTGCGGGGCTTCTCCCCCGGCGCCATGGAGGCTTTGGTCAACTTCGAATGGCCCGGCAACGTGCGCCAGTTGCGCAACGTGGTGGAGCACTGCATGGCCTTGTCGACCACCCCGCTGATCCCGGTGACCCTGGTACAGCGGGCCCTCAAGGACGAGCCCAACAACTTCATGCCGCTGCAGGAGGCGCGCGACCAGTTCGAGCGCAACTACCTGATCCGGCTGCTGCAGATGACCAACGGCAACGTCACCCAGGCGGCCAAGATGGCGCGCCGCAACCGCACCGAGTTCTACCGGCTGCTGGGCCGCCACGGCATGAACCCCTCGCTGTTCAAGGGCGCCAGCCCGGAATAGACGCCGGGGCCGAGCCATGCGGGTGGGCCTGGTGGCGGATACCCACGGTCTGTTGCGCCCCCAGGCTTGCGCGTTGCTGCGGGGGTGCGAGCACATCGTCCACGCCGGCGACATCGGCGATCCCGCCATCCTCGACCGGCTCGCCGAACTGGCTCCCGTCACCGCCGTGCGCGGCAACAACGACCGGGGCGGCTGGGCCGACGCCCTGGCCCACAGCGAATTCCTGCAGTTGGGCGAGACCTGGCTCTACGTGCTGCACGACCTGGCGGAGCTCGATCTCGATCCCGGCGCCGCCGGGGTGCGGGTCGTGGTTTCCGGCCATTCGCACCAGCCGCGGGTACACCAATCCCGAGGGGTCCTGTTCGTCAATCCCGGCAGCTGCGGCCCGCGCCGTTTCAAGCTCCCCATCGCCCTGGCCGAACTACACATCGATGGGAATTCGGTAAATGCCCGCATCGTGGAGATCGGCTAGCCGTTACTCGTAGGAGTTCACAGAAGAAGGGGCACCCGCCAGTCGCTTCATCCTGCGCTCCTCGCTTTTGGCGGGGGTTGTCCGAAGGGATATCCCTATCCCGCGGACAACGGGCGGAATCCATTCCGCCCCCCTGCGGACGATTCCCGCCAAAAGCTACGGTGCTCGGCGCGACTGAACGGGACTGGAAGCTTAGACTTCTGCCGGCTTGCGGCGACCGAATGCCCCGACACCGGCGAGAGCACTGCCGAGCAACCAAACAGCCGCGGGCACCGGAACCGGGGCGGCACCGAATCCCAGGTTGTCGAACTGGATGTAGTTGCCGTTAGGGTTGTCGTGGATGAAAACCTTGCCAATGCCCCCGGCGTTTTCCCAGCCGAAAAAGCTGCCGCCGACCGCACCGTTGACGCTGGTATCGCCCAGCAAGACTCCGGCACTGTCGTAGACCGAGATGATGCCGGCTGCGGCAAAGCCGCTGTAGGCCAGCAAGTCGACGCCAAACGCGGTGACCGGGGTGGTGAAGAGGATCTGGAAATCGTTGCGGATGGATGCACCGCCGGAACCGCCGGCCCCGGAGATCGCCTGCGAGCTGGAACCGAAATATCCGGCCGGGTTCCAGTCGATGCCGCGATAACCGGCTTGGCCGACCGGAAAATCCGGATTGCGTTGGAAGGTCACGCCCGGCTTCACCAGGTGATTGCCGCCCAGGGCCGTCCAATCCGTGTCGTAGTTCAGCGGGCCACCCAGGTAGCGCGATTGCTGGGTCAACGCCGGTGTCTCGAAATCTTCGAGGACCAGATTAGCCCCCAACAGGTTGTCCAAATCGGCACGGGTGTTCAGCAGCGCGGCCTGCGATGCCAGCGGAAGGGCGAACATGGCTGCGGCAAGAAACGGGGAGACGGAGTGTCGGAGCAGGTTCATGGGGTTCTCTCGTTGTGTGATGGGAATGACGCGAACGGGTCGGCGTGGACGCGAACCGGCTCTCGCTGAGCCCCTGCCCTTTCCTGTGTAGTTCACGCCTCAACGTGGGCGCCGTCACACAGAAAGCAAACCACATACCATGCCCAGGACCATGCCATAGCCAGTCTGCTCAATAGCTTACAAACGCCTGCCTGCATCACCACAATTTTTACGCGTGATATGCCCCGAAGCTGCGCCATATCACACAACCCTTTCGCGAGCCGCTGCTTAGGATTTGGTCCAAAATAACTTCCCCGAATTCTCGCGGGAGGAAGTCAGAGCCAATCGGGTCGAAATCTGGAACCCTCTACCCGCGGGAGAGGGCAGGGTGAGGGCCAAAGCGCCTGATGTTTCAACGAGCTTGTCGCAAGCACAACGCGCCCAAGCCCCCACCCCAACCCCTCTCCCGCAGGGAGAGGGGCTCCAAGGCGACCCCATCGGCTCTGCTGCTCAGAAATATCGGTCGGGTACTTTCGGGAAGTTATTGTCGGCCACATCCTTACCTGCCGGCTGGCTGCCTCCGAAGCCGGATACGGCAGTACCTTCGGCAGCGCCCCCCGTAATGCGGCGGACCCGATGATAGGCGGTGGCAGCTCCCCACCGCAGACACGAAAAACCCGCCGAGGGTTTCGCCTTGGCGGGTCGATTGGGGTAGTTCGATGGTTACGGAAGTCAGTCCACAAGCGCCCTGGATTTCCAGTCACCTGAAAGAAATAGGCGCGGTCCGAACCGTCGAAGTCGCCGCTGAGCATGCAGCAGCGTTTGAAATCTGCGGCCTGAACCGCACGGGCACGGATCGTTGCGACCGAGCTTCTCCAGCAATTCCTTCCCTCCGCCCACCGTGCGCTGGCCGCGCTTGACGCGGGTTTCCGACGGGAAGCCCTTGCGGCGCTTGCTACTGATCTCGAAAGCAGTTCGCTTCGAGGTGCTTGTTCTTGGTACTCATGGCACACCTCCAGTGGATAACGTCCCCGAATCGGGCGCGTCATCGTACTCGGACCACCCCGGAATTGCCATTGGATCGGCAAGACCGACGTTGACCCACCCGACGCCCTCTGAGTATTCTCAAAAGACACGGCCCGGCATCGAGGCCGCTGCGCCCGTTGCGTGCTTCTCAGCCGAAAAGCCAGAGGAACCCCGATGACGCTCAGAGTCTTTCCGCCCAATCGCCTGCTGGAGCCTTTTGTCTCGGCCATTTGGGACTATGAGGATTTGCTGGGCGGTGGCAACGAGGGGCTATCGATCCTGCCGGATACCGCGACCTACTTGTGCTTCCTGTATGCCGACCGCTTGACCACCGCGCACAAGGGGCGGATCTATACGACCCGGAGCGGCTTAGCGGGATTTCAAAGTTTTCGAACCGATCTGGGCGGTTTCGGAAAAGTCTCGGGAGTTTCCGCGCGGCTGACTCCTTGGGGGTTGAACGTGTTTTGCCGCGGCGTGGTGCGGGATTGTTCGGAACGGCGGGTGGATTGCAGGGATCTCTTTCCCAGGTATTCGATCGAGCAAATCGAAGATGAGCTGGCTATGAAGGAAACGCCCCGGGAACGTGTCCAGTGCGTCGAACGATACCTGCTGGCGCTGTTGGACAGGGACAACGAGGATCGGTTGATCCAGGCGGCTTGCAAGGCACTGGACCGGTCGGCCGGAAACCAGCCCATTGCCCAGCTGGCCCGGACCCTGGAGCTGACCGAGCGGACCCTGGAACGTCGCTTCCAGGCGCACATTGGCGCGACCCCGAAAAAGTACGCCCGCATCGTGCGCCTGCGGAAAGCCATGCTGCAGGGCGGTCGCCTCGGCAACTGGCCGGACGTGGCCTGTGCCGCGGGATATTACGACCAAAGCCACATGATCCGTGACTTCCGGGAATTCTACGGAATGTCGCCGGAGTCCATCGGCCCGCAACTGAAGAAATCGCCGACCCTTCGATATTCCGGTTTGATGAATCTGCCACAGGGCGGTTATTGATCCCGCCGGTAGGTTCAGGGAACCCCTTTGCGGGTCTCTCGCCCGGCCCCAAACCGGGTTGCCGCCTGCCAAGCCCCAAGCGCTGTTGTCGCATTTGTCCAAGACCCCGCGCAAACCCGTGGCTAAGGTATGCGCTGCCGGCGGTGGCGCGCATTCCGGTCGATTCCCGCAGGGTCGGGCGCTGCCACCCTTCATTCAACGACGCAGAGGAGAAGTCCGCCATGACCAAACAAGCCATCACCAAGAAGCTTCAGGTTCCCGCCGATTCGGCATGGACGGCGATCCGCCGGATCGGCCGGCTCGATGTCTGGTTCCCGATCATCGAAACCTGCACGGTGGAAGGTGACGGGCCGGGAGCGGTACGAACGATGACGCTGACGGGGGGCGGCGAGATCAGGGACACGATCGAGGAGATCGACGAGAGAGCGAGGCGCCTGACCTATCTGCGCCCGGTCTCGCCATTTCCGGTGACGCACTACCAGGGGACGGTGGAGGTTTTTACGTCCTACGACGGCTTGGCGGTCGTGGTCTGGACCATCGACTTTGGATCACGCCCGGAAGATGCGGTTGCCGTGGCCGAGTTGGTGCGAGGCGCCATCGGCGACGGGCTCGACGGGATGGAACGCGATCTCCGGTCGGCCTGAATCACAGGAGGGACCCGCTGATCCGTGCGGCGGGCCCCCGGTCCGACCCGCGCCGGTTACTGCTTCTTGGCGATGGCGAAGATGAGCGACGCGCCACCCTCCGCAGCGGGGTTGTTGATGCCCTCGCGGCGCGTGAACATGAATTCCGTGTCGTGCTTCACCAGAACGAAGAAGGTGTTGAAGGTCTTGCCGCCGAGGCGTGCGTCCACCTGGCCGGTTCCGTCCTCGTTGACGGTATAGCTGCATTCGCCCTCGGCAGTGTCCTGAATCACCGCGTCGCCGAGGCCAGCCTTGTTGGCGATGCTGTGGATCTTGCAATTGCCCTTGCCGTCGAAGGTGTACACGCCAACCCGTTCGGCGACTGCGCCCGTCGTCTGCAGCGTGGCTGCGTCGAAATTGGCGCCGAAATAGCCTTGAGCCTGAAATCCGTAGTTGCCCTTGAGGCGGCTGTTGGGTGTTTTGGCATGGTTATCGGAAGCCATGACCGTGGCGGAAGCCCCCGCACCGAGAGCTGCAACGACCGACAAAAGAACAAGCTTGCGCACTGCATATTTTTTCATTAGAGCTGACCTATTGAGGTATTGAAGAATGCGCCGGTGGTTTCGATCTGGCCAAGCAGCTGATCGCAAACGGCGAACGCAGCCTCGGTAAAGCAATATTGCGGCCAAACAATATACATAAGAAATTTAAGGCTAAAGGTCTCGCGGGTTTTGCTGGGGTGCGTGAAATGCCTCAGAAAACCAGCCATCTGACGCATTCCGACCGGTCACTCCGCGGCGGGTGGAGGAACCTGCCGGTCAGGGGGCGGGTGATTCCGCCGCCGGATGCGCCAGACTTGCGCGCGGTGTCCGTTACGGTGAACGTCGCGAAGCGAACACCTGGATTTCCCGGTGGGAGAGACCGCTGTGTACCCAGTACACTGGCTGTTCCCAGGAATCTCGGGAACTGCTGGAGAAATCCGTCCTGGATTGCTCAGCGTCCGCCACCGGAAAGCGTGGTTTTCAAGTGGCGCGCCAAGCCGGTTAACTTCTGGAACTGTATTGAGGATTTGTGGCTATGGAATTGACGCTTCGGCTGCTGGTGGGGTGGTTTCGTGGATTTCGGGCTGTTGCCGTGATCGGCGGCTTCGTTTTTCTTGCCTCCGCAGATTGGTCTGCGGCCGCCCCGGCGGGCGCTCGCATCGAGCGCTTCAGCCCGCAGGGCTCTGTGCGCGCGGTGCGGCAGGTCGCCGTCGACTTCAGCCAGCCCATGACCCCGTTCGGGGATGTGCGCCAACCCGATCCTTTCGAGATCGACTGCCCCGAGCCCGGCCACGGGCGCTGGGCCGACGACAGGACTTGGATCTACGATTTCGACCGGGACTTGCCCGGTGGCATCGCGTGCCGGTTCTCCGTTAAGCCAGGCGTGAAGGATCTGGCGGGACGCGGACTGCGCGGCCAGCGCCGGTTCGCCTTCGACACCGGCGGTCCGCTGGTGCTGGATTCCTTCCCGGAGCAAAGCGCGGATATCAGGGAGAAGCAGGTTTTCGTGCTCGCGCTGGATGCGGAGCCCGATATCGAATCCGTCCTCGCGCACACCCGCTGCCTATCGGATCAGCCGAAAACCTCGGGCGGGATCGAACTGCTGTCCGGTGAAGCGCGGCGGGCCGCGCTGGAGGGCCGGGCGATCGATTCCTTGCGCTGGCAGCTCCGGGAGGATTTCGACCCGCTAAGCGGGGCGGACCAGTCCGCCGTCGACCGACAGATCCTGGTCCTGCGCTGCCACGATCCCTGGCCGACCGGTGCCCGGGTCAGGCTGGTGTTGGGGAAAGGGTTGCGCTCGATCCGGGGTGTTCCCAACGGTCAGGAGCAGGCCTTGCCGTTCCGGGTGCGTCCGGAGCTGCAGGCCGAACTCAAGTGCCGACCCCTCCACGACCCGACCGGCGTTTGCCACCCCGGCCAGCGGATGACGGCGGAATTCAATGCGCCGATTCCGGCCGAACAGGCCGGACGGCTGGTCCTGACGGGGGCTGGCGAGAGCATCGTCCCCCAGCCCATCGACCGGGCCCGCCATCCATCGGTCCAAACTGTGACCTTCCCCGGTCCCTTTACGGAAAACCAGAGCTACCGGCTGCTCTTGACGCCTGACTTGGTGGACGAGGACGGCCGAACCGTCAAGCCCCCGGCTGGTGACCGGGTCGTGAAGGCGACGGGCGAGTTTCCGGTTCGGGTGGAGTTTCCCCAGACTTTCAGCATCCTTGAACGCGGCGCGGATGCCGTCCTGCCGGTTACCGTCCATAACGCCCGAACGGGCGTGGTGGGCCGCTGGAAGAAGGTGACGCCTTCGATCAAAGGTTCGATGCCTTCCGCGGAAACCGACAAAACCATCCAGGACATCGCCGGCTGGCTGGAGCGCATCGACCGAAGGCAATCACGAGGCTACGCCGGTCGGGAGGCACAGCAGGCGGCCGAGGCTCCCGGCTCTGTTTTCGCCGGACTCACCATCACCCAGCCGTTTACCCTGGAGCCAACCCGGTCGCCGGGAATCGGCGAAGTGCGGGGCATCAAGCTGGAGGAGCCGGGGTTTTACGTGGTCGAGGCGGAATCGCGCCAGCCCGCGGGTGTTCCCGAACCGGAACGGCCTCAACCGGCGGTGACCTCGGTACTGGTCACCAACCTGGGCGTGCATTTCAAACACAGCGGCCGGGTATTGCAGGCGCTCTATCGCGGGCCGGCCCTAATCTGGGTGACGGCGCTGGATACCGGTGCTCCGGTCGGCGGCGCGGAGGTGGCGATCCACCACCCCTGCAGCGGCACTCTGCTGTGGGAGGGGCGGACCGACGAGGCCGGTGTAGCTCGGGTGGATTCCGACGCGCTGTCCCGTGCCGACTCGCTGGCCCAATGTGAGCACAAGAAGTCCTCGAATCTGGTGGTCAGTGCCCGCACGGATGACGACTTCAGTTTTGTTACGGCGTGGAGGGACGAATTGTACGGGACCTGGAACGGCCGCGATCAATATCAGGGGCAATGGAGCGCGGGCGAGGCGATCACGGCCACCGCTCTGGACCGCAGCCTGTTCAAGCCCGGCGAGACGGTCCACATGAAACACTGGCATCGCACCCTGGAGACCGAGGGGGTGTCGATACCTGCCGCGGAATCGCCCGCCGTCGCCGCCCCACCGACGCTGAGTCTCCGGCACCAGGGAAGCGACGAAACCGTCGAATTTACTGCCCAATTCGACGCCCAGGGCGTGGCGGAATCTTCCTGGAGCATCCCGCTGGACGCCAAACTGGGGCGTTACGAGGTAACGATCCCAGGCCCCGATGACCATTCAAATGAAACATCGGCCGAATTCGATGTGGCCGAATTCCGGCTTCCGACCATGACCGGCCGGGTCGAAGCCCCGCGCCAGCCGCTGGTCAACGTCGGCTCGGTGAACTTGAAAGTCTCTGCCGCCTACCTGGATGGCAGCGCCGCCGCCCGTTGGCCGGTCGCGGTCCGCACCGCCCTGGAACCGCGCGATGTGGAGTTTCCGGGCTACGAGGACTACCGGTTCGGAGGCGGCGACAGCGGGGATGAAGCGGACACGGCGTCCACCGAAGACAAGCCCCAGCTGCAACATCTGAGCCTGAATCAGGGTGGCAGCGGCCAGGTGGCGATTGCCGGACTTCGCAAGGCCAGCACCGCGCAGGACTTGGTCGCCGAGCTGGATTTTCAGGATGCCAACGGTGAGCAGGTCAGCGTCGCCAGCCGCATCGCCCTGTGGCCGGCCAAGGTGGTGCTGGGGATCAAGAGCCGCAGGGGCATGCTGCGCAACGACCGGCTCCACCTGGAAATCGTGGCGTTGGACCTGCAGGGACAGCCGGTTGCCGGGCAGGCGGTGACCGTCGATCTGTTCGAGGGAACCTTGCAGGCTGCGTTCACCGATCCGTCAACCCGACCGAAGCTGCTGGGCCAGATCTGCAACGGCACGACCGATGCGAACGGCATCCTGTCGTGCGAGGCGTCGGTGCCGGTTTCCGACGACCTGAACTGGTGCCAGATCAGGGTGCGCACCCGCGACGGAGACGGCAATGAATCCCGGGCAGCACTTTCCAACGTCATCATCAACTATTCCAAGCTCGCGAACCTGGAATCCGACGAGCTTAAGGCGAAATTGTCCGTGTTGATCCCAGACCAGGATCGCCGCTTCGAAGTGAAGCCCGAGCAACCGCTCTACCAGCCGGAGGACACCGCCCGGCTACGGGTGAAGATGCCGTTCGAACGGGCGACGGCCCTGGTGACGGTGGAGCGCGACGGGGTCATCGACCAATTCACGACCGCCCTGAACGGGGAGGACTCCACCATCGACATTCCGCTGAAGGCCGCCTACGCCCCCAACGTGTTCGTGTCGGTGCTGGCGGTGCACGGGCGGTTGCGGGACGCCGGACCGCCGGGACCGTTCGAGGACGCTGGAAAGCCCGCGGCGCGCGTGGCGACCGCAATGATCAAGGTCGCCCCCCAGGCTTACCAATTGGACGTGGCGGTCCAGCCGGAGCAGGAAACCTACCGGGTGCGGGATCGGGCCAAGGTCAGGATCGCGGTGCGTCCAGCGCATGGCGACGATCTGCCGGTGCCGGCGGAGGTCGCCATCGCCGTGGTCGATGAAGCCCTGCTGGAACTGAAGCCCAACCCATCCTGGCGGTTGCTCGACCGGCTGATGGAGCCCCGCGCGTTGTCGGTCGAGACGGCTTCAGCGGTCAAGCGGGTCCTCGGCCGGCGTCGCTGGGGCCCGGTGAGCGAAGGCGGATCGGTCGCCGATGCGGAGGAAGCACTGGGCAAGCTGGACCGGATGTTCAAGCACAGCATGAAGAAAGGCGGGTATGGGGATGTCGAAGGCATCGAGAGGAACAATGCCGTACGCGCGAACTTCGATAGCCTGCTGTTGTGGCAGGGCCGCGTCGCCCTGGATGGCGACGGCGAGGCGGAGCTGGAGGTACCCCTCAACGATGCATTGACCCGCTTCCGCATCGTGGCGATGGCCCACGCGGGAGCCGACCGGTTCGGCACCGGCGAGGCGACGATCCGCACCACTCAGGAGGTTGCGCTGTTTTCCGGCCTGCCGCCGGCGGTCCACGAGGGCGATGAATTCGACGCCCAGTTCAGCGTCCGCAATACCGGCGACGGTCCCGTCAGCCTGGAACTGAACGCGGCGGTTTCGGTGCCCGGCGCTGCGCCGTTGGAGGCCCTCCGCGCTCAGCCCTTGCAGCTCCAGCCCGGAGCAACGGCCAAGCCGGTGTGGCGAGTTCGGGTGCCGGCGGGTGCCGAGCGGCTCAATTGGGAGATCAGCGTTCGTGATCAGAACGGTTCGGCGCTGGACGCCCTCAAGGCGGAACAGCGGGTGCTGCCGGTGACGCCGGTGCGGGTTCAGCAAGCCACTCTGGCGCGCATCGATCGGCCCTACCAACTGCCGCTGCAACGTCCGTCGACCGCCAATCCGAACCGGGGCGGCGTCACGGTTTCCCTGTTGCCTTCCCTGGCCGCCGACCTGGGCGGGCTCACCAGCTACATGGCCGCTTACCCCCTCGATTGCCTGGAACAGCGGGTGTCGAAGGCGGTTGCTTTGCGCGACCTCGTTCAGTGGCGGCAAATCATGAACGACCTTCCCCGGTACCTGGATGACGACGGCTTGTTGCGCTACTTTCCGCGGGGAGGTAGCGCGGGCAGCGACAGCCTGACCGCCTATGTGCTGGCGCTGGCGAACCAGGCCGGCTGGAGCCTCCCGGAGGAATCGCAGGAGCGGCTGCTGGCGGGACTGAAGGACTTCGTCGCCGGTAAAACCATCCGGCCTTCGTTCCGCGCCGACGCCGACGGCATCGCGCGGCGTCTCGCCGCCGTGGAAGCGCTGACCCGCTACGGCCAGGGCCGATCCGACATGCTGGCCGGCATCGCGATTCGGCCCAATGAATGGCCGACCTCCGCCCTGCTGGACTGGATCGGCATCCTGCAGCGCCAACAGGACATCGGCAAGCGGGAGCAGAAACTGCGGGAGGCGCAACGCATCCTGTGGACCCGCATCAATCTCCAGGACTCGGCGATGGCCTTTTCCAGCGAGCGGCGGGACCGGCTTTGGTGGCTGATGGTCTCTTCCGACCTCAATGCCGCGCGGGCCATCCTCGCCTTGCTGGACCAGCCGGAGCGCCGCAAGGACCTGCCGAGGCTGGTGCGCGGGGCCCTGTTGCGCCAGGACCAGGGCCACTGGGATACGACCACCGCCAACGCCTGGGGACGGCTGGCGCTGGAGCGGTTCGGCGCGGTTTTCGAAGCGGAGCCGGTGGCCGGGCGAACCGAGGCGGTCCTGGGCGCCGCGAGCCAAACCGCGGACTGGCAGGGGAACGGCCAGCCGGCCGATCTCGAACTGCCCTGGCCGCCGGGCAGGGATCGCTTGACCGTCAGCCACCGGGGCAGCGGAGCGCCTTGGGCCGTCGTGACCAGCCGGGCCGCCCTGCCGCTGAGCGAGCCGCTGTTCACCGGCTACGCCATCACCCGCAGCGTCGTCCCGGTGGAGCAGCGGCGACCCGGCCAGTGGAGCCCCGGCGATGTCGCCAGGGTGAGGCTGGAGATCGACGCCCAGACCGACATGACCTGGGTGGCGGTCACCGACCCGATCCCGGCCGGCGCCTCCATCCTGGGAACGGGGCTGGGCCGCGACTCCGATTTGCTGACGGCGGAAGAACAGCAGCGGGGTTGGGTCCGGCCGGAGTATGAGGAACGCCGGTTCGACGGTTTCCGCGCCTATTACCGCTTCGTGCCGAAAGGCCGGTGGACGCTGGAATACACTGTACGCTTCAACCAGGCCGGGCGGTTCCATCTCCCGGCCACCCGAGTCGAGGCCATGTATCTGCCGGAAATGTTCGGCGAACTGCCCAATGCGCCGGTCGAGGTGACGTCCGGCGCGGGCGGGAACGCGCCATGATGGGTTGCGGCGCCGCCCCAGCGGCCAAGACGGTGGGCTGATGACGCACAGGATTTCGCTTCGGCCGATTCTTTGGCCACTGGGGTTGTTCGGACTCCTGGCCGGGCTGGTCGAAGCCGCCTACTGGGCGGCAGCCCCAAAACCGGACAGCGGCGATTCCGGCAACTGCGCCGTGCTCGTGCTGGGCTACCCGACCGAGGCGGATGGAAGCCCGCATCCCGTCCAGCGCTTTCGGGTGGAGACCGGAGTCAAGGTGATGCGTGAACACAGTTGTAGCGCCCTGGTGATTTCCGGCGCCGCGGTGGCCAACGGTCATGTCGAGGCGGATGCGATGGCGGCCATCGCCCGCTCGCTGGGCGTGGCGGATGGCGAAACGATCCGGGAGCCGCTGGCGCGCACGACCTGGGAAAACATCGGCTGCTCGGCCCCCTCTCTGCGCACCGGCGGGCGGGTCTTCATCGTGTCGGATGCACTGCACGCGCAGCGCGGCAAACGCTATGCTTGCCGCCAGGATGCCAGCCTCTGTTCGTCGGCGGTGGCCGCGGGAGCCGAACCGCCGCCGGATCTGTACTGGTGGAAGCTGCCGGTGGCGGTCTACGAGTTTGCCGCCGGAGCGCGCGACGTTCTGGTCCACCAACTGGCCGGGGGCCGGAACGCGCCGGTGTGCGGTGCCGAAGCCCACGCCGGCAGTCCCCAATCACCCTGAACATTGAACCATCGCGATGCGCGACACCCTTCCAGACCGAAACACCGACGTGATCTGCGGCTGCAGCGGCACGACCTTCGGCCAGATCGAGCGCTATGTGGACCGGGGAATCGACGACCTGGAAGGCATCTCCCAGGCGAGCGGCGCCTGCTCGGGCTGCGGGGGATGCGAGGCGGACATTTTGGAATTGCTGGCGGAATTGAGGCTGCGACAATCTGGAGTGAGCGTAACCATTTGAATTCGTCAGATCTCTGAGTTCAATTTTGTCGGATTTCGAGACATGCTCTTGCTGAGCGTGTTTTTTCGGTCCCCTGTAGCCGCGCTGAGCACCGCAGCTTGCCAAGCGGATCAGCCCGCAGGGGCGCCGCAAGGATGCGGCGCGTCGGCGGAGGGGCAGGAACCCCTTCCGCCGACCCCGCTTGGCAAGCGAGGAGCGCAAGGGCTTTCGCGGCTGGGGGTGGCCTTTCTTTTGGATACTTTTCTTTGGCCACACAAAGAAAAGTATCTCGGCCGTGGGTCCGAGAACCCACATTCAATTAGCCATCGCGCAGCGATTCAAAACCTGATGAGCCACGGCGCTGCGAACGATAGCAATCAAACAAGGTTGTAGGGCACCAGTTGGCTGAGGCAACCGACTTTTTTGACGCAGGCAGTCGTGATAGACCGAATTGGTCCAGTTTCAGAATGGATTCCGGTGCTAGGAACGGGCCATCGGCAAGTAAATCGCCCATGCACTTCCGACAAGCCCTGCGATGCCGGCCAGAACGGCTTCAAAATGCGGTGAGACAGCAATTCCGAATATCGCCGTGAAGAGAAATGTCAGAATCGCCGGGAGGATCGAAATATAGGCGAGGAAGCGGATTATGGGATGAGGCCACAGGGCGGCAAGGAAGATCGGGGCCGCGAAGGGTAAGGCTTCCGGCAATGTCTCCCAGAATCCCGGACAGTATGAGGGTTCGCAGGCGCCTCCTCTGATCATCTCCGCCAGGAAGCAAGTGCCTGCGAGGCCAAGTGCAATCAATGCGGCCCGATCGGCCAGCGAAATTGGCAAGAGCGGCGCCGGTGCCTTACGCCGATCTAAGCAAGCCGTCCATTCACCCGAACGACTTGCTGAACTCCACCAGCCGGTTCAGTTTCTGCCGCGCGGACCCGTCGTCGATGGCGGCGTAGGCGAGGTCGATGCCGGTGACCAGGTCGTCGGCCAGGCCGGCAGCATAGATCGCGGCGCCGGCGTTGAGAGCGACGATGTTGCGGGCCGGGCCCAACTGGCCGTCGAGCACGCCGAGCATCATCGCCAGGCTGGCGCGCGGGGTCTTCACCGCCAGCTCGGTGAGGGGCGAGCGGGTGATGCCGAACTGTTCGGGCTCGATGGTGTAGCTGGCGATGCGGCCATTCTTCAGCTCGGCCACCTTGGTGGGGGCGCCGATGCTGATTTCGTCGAGACCGTCTTCGGCGTGCACCACCAGCACATGGCGGCTGCCCAGCTTCTTCAGCACCTGGGCCAAAGGTTCGACCCAGCTTTCTGCGTAGACGCCGATCAGCTGGTTGGCGGCACCGGCGGGGTTGGTCAAAGGTCCCAGCAGGTTGAACACGGTGCGGATGCCGATCTCCTTGCGTGGGCCGATGGCGTATTTCATGGCGCCGTGGTGGCGCTGGGCGAACAGGAATCCCACCCCGACCTGTTCGATGCAGGCCTTGACCTGGTCCGGCGTCAGGTCCAGGTTGACCCCTGCCGCTTCCAGCACGTCGGCACTGCCGGAGCGGCCGGACACCGAGCGGTTGCCGTGCTTGGCCACCCGCCCGCCGGCAGCCGCCACCACGAAGGCGGCGGTGGTGGAGATGTTGAAGGTGTTCGAAGCGTCGCCGCCGGTGCCGCAGGTATCGATGACGTGCTCGCCGGTCACCGGCACCTTGGTGGCCATCTCCCGCAACACCTCGGCCGCCGCCGCCACTTCCTCCACGGTCTCACCCTTGGCCCGCAGGGCCACCAGGAAGGCGCCGATCTGGGCCGGCGTGGCGCCGACGCTCATGATGGTGCGCATCAGCTTGCGCATGTCGGAAGGCTTGAGATCCTTCCGGTCCAGCAGGTGTTGCAGGGCTAGGGGTAGATCCATGGTCGCCGTTACCTTCTTAGGGGGGTCATGGTAGGTTGGGCAAACGGCTCCATCGTATGCCCAACGGATCTGCGGGGACGTTGGGCACGAAGAGATGTGCCCAACCTACGGTTGCCGATTCGCATCGCTCTACCCCGCCAGGAAATTGCGCAGCAGTTCGTGGCCCTGCTCGGTCATGATGGATTCCGGGTGGAACTGCACGCCCTCCACCGGCAGGGTCTTGTGACGCACCCCCATGATCTCGTCCAGCCGGCCTTCGGCATCCTCGGTCCAGGCGGTGATCTCCAGGCAATCCGGCAGGGATGATTGCTCGATCACCAGGGAATGGTAGCGGGTGGCCTGCAGCGGGTTGTTGAGCCCCTTGAACACCCCCCGGTCGGCGTGGTGCACCATGGACAGCTTGCCGTGCATGATGCTCTTGGCGTGGATGATGTTACCGCCGAAGGCATGGCCGATGCTCTGGTGACCCAGGCACACCCCCAGGATGGGATAGCGGCCGGCGTAGCGGTGGATGGCCTCCACCGAGATGCCGGCTTCCTTGGGGGTGCAGGGGCCGGGGGAGATGACGATCTTGTCCGGGTCGATGCGTTCGATCTCCTCCACCGCGATCTGGTCGTTGCGCACCACCTCCACCTCGGCGCCCAGCTCGGCCAGGTATTGCACCAGGTTGTAGGTGAAGGAATCGTAGTTGTCGATCATCAGGATGCGGGCGTTCACAGGCTTTCCCCCCGTTCCAGGCCGGCGCAGGCCTGCGCCACGGCGCGGAACACCGCGCGGCCCTTGTTCATGGTTTCCTCCCATTCGCTGCGCGGCACCGAGTCGTGCACGATGCCGGCGCCGGCCTGGATGTGGAGGCTGCCGTCCTTGATGACGGCGGTGCGGATGGCGATGGCGGTGTCCAGGTTGCCGGACCAGCCGATGTAGCCCACCGCGCCGGAATAGACCCCGCGCTTGACCGGCTCCAGTTCGGCGATGATCTCCATGGCGCGGATCTTGGGCGCCCCGCTGACGGTGCCGGCGGGAAAGGTGGCCGCCAACACGTCGTAGGCGTTCCTGCCCGGCTGCAGCTTGCCCACCACGTTGGAGACGATGTGCATGACGTGGGAATAGCGCTCGATGATCATCTTGTCGGTGACCTTGACGGTGCCGGTCTTGGCCACGCGCCCGCAGTCGTTGCGGCCCAGGTCGATGAGCATCAGGTGCTCGGCGATCTCCTTGGGATCGGCCAGCAAGTCCTTCTCCAGAGCGAAGTCCTCCTGGGGCGTGCGGCCGCGCTTGCGGGTACCGGCGATGGGGCGCACGGTGACGGTATCGTCCTCCAGCCGCACCAGGATTTCCGGCGACGAGCCCACCACGTGGAAATCACCCAGGTTGAGCTGGAACATGTAGGGCGAGGGATTGAGGCAGCGCAAGGCCCGGTACAAATCGAGGGGCGAGGCGGCATAGGGAATCGACAGCCGCTGGGAAAGCACCACTTGCATGGTGTCGCCTTCCACGATGTATTCCTTCACCCGCCGCACCGCATCCTCGAAGCCCTTCTGGGTGAAGCCGGATACGAAGTCGGCTTCGTGGACCTCGGTGGGTGGCCGCTGCGGCCGTTGCGGCAGGCGGTTTTCGCGTAGCGCGTGCGCCAGCCCGTCCAGCTTGGTTTCGGCGCGGGCCAGAGCGTCGGCTTCGGCGGGGTCGGCGTGGGTGACGATCAGCAGCTTGCCGCTGAGGTTGTCGAACACCAGCACGTCCTCGGCCACCATCAGCAGGACGTCCGGATTGCCCAGGGGATCGGGCTTGTCGGTCTTCAGCCGGGGCTCGATGTAAGCCATGGTCTCGTAGCCGAAATAGCCCACCAGGCCGCCGGTGAAGCGGGGCAGGCCGGGAATCGCCGGGACCTTGAAGCGGCTGCCGTAGTCCTCGATCCACTTCAGGGGATCGGCCGCCTCGACGGCCTGGAGGGTCTCGCCGTCGCGGGTCTCGGTCACGGCGTTGCCATACACCTGGATGACGGTCCGGCAGGGCAGGCCGATGATGGAATAGCGGCCCCATTGTTCGCCGCCGTGGACGGACTCGAACAGGAAGCTGTAAGGTCCGTCGGCGAGTTTGAGATAGGCGCTCAACGGTGTATCCAGGTCGGCGAGCACCTGGCGCGCCACCGGGATGCGGTTGTAGCCCTCGCGGGCGTATTGCTGGAAGCGTTCGGGGGTCATGGTCGTCGAGCCAAATTGATCGGCGTAGGTTGGGTTAGCGAAGCGTAACCCAACGCTGGAATGTCGCTGAGTTAGCGCCCGGCCCCGGTGATCGGTACGGACCTGCTGGCGCGGCTAACCCACCATCGATGGGTTACGGTGCGCGCCGACCGGATCGGCAACATCCACGATCGTTTCAGTGCGCACCTAACCCATCCTACGATATCTCGCGACGCCATCGCTCCCCGAACAAATGCGGCATGGCGGTTTAGCGGGCCACCTTGGCCAGTTCTTCGCGCAGCGACTGGATGATGCTGTCGTAACGGTTGGGGTCGGTGGCCAGGGCCTTGCCGTACACGGCGGAGCCGGCCACGAAGGTGTCCACCCCGGCTTCCGCCACTTCGCGGATGTTGGCCGGGCCCACGCCGCCGTCGATCTCCAGGCGGATGTTGCGGCCGGATGCATCGATCAGCTTGCGCACGGCACGAGCCTTGTCCAGCACGTAGGGGATGAACTTCTGGCCGCCGAAGCCGGGGTTGACCGACATCAGCAGGATCATGTCCAGCTTGTCCATCACGTGATCCAGGTAATGGAGCGGGGTGGCCGGGTTGAACACCAGGCCGCACTTGGCACCGCCGTCCTTGATCAGCGACAGGCTGCGGTCGATGTGTTCGGAGGCTTCCGGATGGAAGGTGATGTAGCTGGCGCCGGCGGCGATGAAGTCGGGGATGATGCGGTCCACCGGCTTGACCATCAGGTGCACGTCGATGGGCGCGGTGACGCCATGCTTGCGCAGGGCGTCGCACACCAGGGGGCCGATGGTCAGGTTGGGGACGTAATGGTTGTCCATCACGTCGAAATGAACGACATCGGCGCCGGCGTTGAGGACATCCACCACCTCCTGGCCTAGGCGGGCGAAGTCGGCAGACAGGATGGAAGGGGCAATCCAGAAATCGTTCATGGTCAAGCTCGGTTTCGTTGGCGGTGGATCGAACTGCCGTGGGCCAGCTGCATCGCGGCCTTGATTCGGCGGTAAAGGGCCGGTATTTTCACACCTTGAACCCCCGCGGGCAAGCCGACCGTCCGCGCCCTCCGCCGCCTCTGCCGGACTCCCGCCATGCCTTCGGAAACCCCCAAGACCCTTGTCCTCGTGGATGGCTCTTCCTTTTTGTATCGAGCCTTTCACGCGTTGCCTCCCCTCAGCAACTCCAGAGGCGAACCCACCGGCGCCATCGTCGGGGTCGCCAACATGTTGCGCAAGCTGCTGGTCGACTATCCCGACGAGCACGTGGCGGTGGTGTTCGATGCCCCCGGCAAGACCTTCCGCAACGACGAGTACGAGGCCTACAAGGCGCACCGCCCGCCCATGCCGGACGAGCTCAAGGCCCAGACCGAGCCGCTCAAGGAACTGGTGGCGGCGATGGGTTTGCCGGTCCTGGTGAAACCGGGAGTGGAGGCGGACGACGTCATCGGCACCCTGACCCGGCTCGCTGTCGAACAAGGCTACCGGGTGCTGATCTCCACCGGCGACAAGGACATGGCCCAACTGGTGAACGCCTCGGTCACCCTGGAGAACACCATGACCAACACCCGCATGGACATCGCCGGGGTGATCGGGAAGTTCGGGGTGCCGCCGGAGCGCATCGTCGACTGGCTGGCCCTGGTGGGCGACACCTCCGACAATATCCCCGGCGTGCCCAAGTGCGGCCCCAAGACCGCGTCCAAATGGCTCAACGATTTCGGCTCCCTCGACCAGCTGATGGCCAGGGCCGACGAAGTGGGCGGCAAGATCGGCGAGAACCTCAGATCCAGCCTGGAGACCATCCCACTGTCGCGGCGGCTGGCCACCATCCGCTGCGACGTGGAACTGGCGCCTGGGGAACAACCGGAGGCTTTCAACCGGCGCGAGGCGGATGCGGTCCGGCTGCGGGAGCTGCTTCAGCGGTTCGAGTTCAATAGTTGGCTGAAGCAGTTGGATGTTTCTTACCCTCTCCCTCTGGGAGAGGGCAGGGTGAGGGCCGAAGCACAGGACGGTGCGGCGAGCTCGACGCAAGCATCAGGCGCCGGTTCCCTCACCCCCACCCCTCTCCCAGAGGGAGAGGGGCTCAAACCCCACTACCACTGCATCCTCACCGAAGGCGATTTCAACGCCTGGCTAACCCGACTGCAATCCGCCAAGCTGTTCGCCTTCGATACCGAAACCACCAGCATCGACTATAGCCGCGCCCAGATCGTCGGCCTGTCCTTCGCCGTGGAGCCGGGCGAGGCGGCCTATGTGCCGCTGTGCCACGACTATGCCGGCGTCCCTGAACAGCTGACGCGCGAGTGGGTGCTGGATATACTCAAACCTCTGCTGGAAGACCCGGCCAAGGCCAAGCTGGGCCAGCACCTGAAGTACGACGCCAATGTGCTGGCCAATCACGGGGTCGAACTGCGCGGCATCGCCCACGACACCATGCTGGAATCCTATGTCTACAACAGCACGGCCACCCGCCACGACATGGATTCTTTGGCCCAGCTTTATCTCAATCATCAGACCATCCATTACGAGGACGTGGCGGGCAAGGGCGCCAAACAGATTCCCTTCTCCCAGGTGGCCATCGAACAGGCGACCGACTACGCCGCCGAGGATGCCGACGTCACCCTGAGGCTGCACCGGACCCTGTGGCCGCGGTTGCAGGAAACGCCGACCCTGCAGCGCTTGTATCAGGAGATCGAAATGCCGCTGGTGCCGGTGCTGTCCCGCATGGAGCGCACCGGCGTGCTGGTGGACCCCTTCATGCTGGCCGGTCAGAGTAGCGAACTGGCGCTGCGCATGGCGGAAATCGAGCAGCAGGCCTATGAGGCCGCCGGCCAGCCCTTCAACCTGGGGTCACCGAAGCAGATCCAGATGATCTTGTTCGACAAACTCAATCTGCCGGTGGTGAAGAAGACCCCCACCGGACAGCCCTCCACCGACGAGTCGGTGCTGGCCGACCTGGCGGAAATCTACGACCTGCCTCGGCTGATCCTGGAGCACCGCTCCATGAGCAAGCTCAAGTCCACCTACGCCGACAAGCTGCCGGAACAGGTCAACCCCCGCACCGGCCGGGTCCACACCTCTTATCACCAGGCGGTGGCGGCCACCGGCCGGCTATCTTCCTCCGACCCCAATCTGCAGAACATCCCGGTGCGCACCGAGGAGGGAAGGCGCATCCGCCAGGCCTTCATCGCACCGGCGGGCTGCAAGCTGCTGGCGGCCGATTATTCCCAGATCGAGCTGCGCATCATGGCCCACATCTCCGGGGATGCCAGCCTGCTCAAGGCCTTCGCGGCCGGGGAGGACATCCACCGGGCCACCGCGGCGGAAGTGTTCGAGACCGGACTGGCGGAAGTCAGCTCCGACCAGCGCCGCGCCGCCAAGGCCATCAATTTCGGCCTGATCTACGGCATGTCCGCCTTCGGGCTGGCCAAACAGCTGGGCATCAGCCGGGAAAAGGCCCAGCTCTACGTCGACCTGTATTTCCTGCGCTACCCGGGCGTGAAGGCCTACATGGACCGCACCCGCGACCTGGCGCGCCAACAGGGCTATGTGGAAACCCTGTTCGGACGCCGCCTCTACATCCCCGACATCAACGCCCGCAACGCCCAGCGCCGCCAGTACGCCGAACGCACCGCCATCAACGCGCCCATGCAGGGCACGGCGGCGGACATCATCAAGAAGGCGATGATCACGGTGGATGGCTGGATTCAGCGGGAGATGCCACCGGTGAGCATGATCATGCAGGTGCACGACGAACTGGTGTTCGAGGTGCGGGAAGACTATGCCGAGGCGGCGTCCGCACGCATACGCGGGCTCATGGAGCAGGCGGCGCAACTGGACGTGCCGCTGGTGGTCGAGGTGGGGGTGGGGGAAAACTGGGATCAGGCGCACTGAGCCTCTGGGGGAAACCGGCCTGTGGATTTCAGCCAGGGCGGCTGAGCGGTTTCCGGAGCTGAAGGGGCGCTCCGTCGAGGTGCTCCGGCGGGCCGCGAGGGCCGGCCGGAGCCAAATCGTAGTTTCTCTTATCCTCCTGAACGGCTTCTGTTTTTTTGAGCAGTTGATCCGCTCACGCCGTTTTTATTGTTCTTATTTTTCTTCTTTTAGTATTACTTGCCGTGCTGCTTGTTGATCTGCTTTTCCACTTCCGCCTTGGATTCGGCATAGGCGCCGTTCTGCCAGCCGCTGTTCTCGTTTTCTCTTTGCTTCAGCAGGAACACCAAGAACACCGTCAGCACGATGACGCCGCCGATCCAGAGCCAGAAGTTGTCTTTCTCGTTTTCCATTGTTGCCTCCTCTCTTATATGTAGATAGTTGATACAACGATTGTGTACACGCGCTGTATGAGGCCGCTGCGGCCTCATCTTCGATTCGGCTAGTTTGATCTAGCTCAATAAAGTGGGCGCGGAGTGAAGGCTAACAAAACTATTTGTACTGTGCAAATACTTTCACTCGGATGTCCGGCCGGTGCGGTCTTGGTGTCGCCACGAACCTTTATGCATTTTATAAATCAATGCCTTGCCGTTTGTTATTGCTGTGGCCGATATCCGTCCGCAGCAACGCTCCGGCGGAAGAGCGGCCCGATCGCCGTTTGGCGTCCGCCAGGCCGACTAGACTGACCGGTTGAACCGTTGACTTTTTCCGGAGGACCGCCATGGCACAGAATCGACGCAGCACCAACGACACCGCAGCGCCCCAGACGGAGTTGCCGGAGACGGCCGATTCCGCCGCCGCGGAAACCGGCGAGCTGCCCCCCAATCCCGAAGCGGCGGCGCAGATCGCCGCGATCAGCCAGGCCCCGGTCGCCCGGCTGGTGGCGACGGCGCCGCACGGTACCGAGGAGGACAGCGACGAAGCGCCGCTGCCGCCCGGTTATCCCTACCCCAAGCGGGTGCGCCGGCGCGAATACGAGCGTGGCAAAAAAGATCTGCAGATCGAACTGCTCAAGGTGCAGAACTGGGTGAAGGAGACCGGGCAACGGATCATCATCCTGTTCGAGGGGCGCGACGCAGCCGGCAAGGGCGGCACCATCAAGCGCTTCATGGAGCACCTGAATCCCCGCAGCGCGCGGGTGGTGGCCCTGGAGAAGCCGACCGAGGCGGAGCACGGCCAGTGGTATTTCCAGCGTTACATCGCCCATTTCCCCACCTCCGGCGAGATGGTGTTCTTCGACCGCTCCTGGTACAACCGGGCCGGTGTAGAGCGGGTAATGGGGTTCTGCAAGCCATTGGAATATTTGGAGTTTCTGCGGCAGGCTCCGGAATTCGAGCGGATGCTGGTCAACAGCGGCATCCTGCTGTTCAAGTATTGGTTTTCGGTCAGCCGGGATGAGCAGCTGCGGCGTTTCGTGGCGCGCCGCGACGATCCCCTCAAGCACTGGAAGCTCAGCCCCATCGACATCAAGTCGCTGGACCGCTGGGACGACTACACCGAAGCCAAGAAGGCGATGTTCTTCAACACCGACACTGCCGACGCGCCCTGGACCGTGGTGAAAGCGGACGACAAGAAGCGGGCGCGGCTGAACTGCATGCGCCATTTTCTCCACAGCCTGCCCTATCCCGAGAAAAATCCGAAAGTGGCCTGCGTGCCCGACAAACTCATCGTGGGGCCGGCGTCGCGGGTGCTGCGGGAGGAGGAGATCTCGGCCGCTACGGCGGACGCCTGGCGGGTCGCACAGGTGCTTTGATTTCGAGCGGGCGTCCGCGTCCGCGGCGGACGCCCCTCCCTCGCCGCCGGCAACGGGTACAATAGTTCCCGGCCGCCTCACCCTCCCCACCTCTCAATGCCCAACCGATCCCTGCTGGAACGGGACCTGTCCCATCTGTGGCATCCCTGCACCCAGATGAAGGACCACGAGCAGCTGCCGCCGATCCCGATTCGCCGGGGCCGAGGGGTCTGGCTGGAGGATTTCGACGGCAAGCGTTATCTGGACGCCATCAGTTCCTGGTGGGTCAATCTGTTCGGCCACTGTCACCCCTTTATCAATGCCGCCCTGCAAGATCAGCTGCAACGGTTGGAGCACGTCATCCTCGCCGGCTTCACCCACGAGCCGGCGGTGGCCCTGGCGGAGCGGCTGTGTGCGCTGGCGCCCGCCGGGCTGACGCGCTGCTTCTATGCCGATAACGGATCATCGGCGGTGGAAGTCGCCCTCAAGATGAGCTTCCATTACTGGCGCAACCAGGGGGAGACCGGCAAGACCCGCTTCATCACCCTGGCCAACAGCTATCACGGTGAGACCCTGGGTGCCCTGGCGGTGGGCGACGTGTCCTTGTACAAGCAGACCTACGCGCCGCTGCTGATGGAGGTGATCACCGCGCCATCGCCGGATTGCCATCTGCGGGAGTTCGGCTGTTCCTGGGAAGAACATACGCTGGACCGGTTCGCCGCCATGGAAGGACTGCTGGAACAATACGCCGGCCAGGTCAGTGCGGTCATCGTCGAACCGCTGGTGCAGTGCGCCGGGTCCATGCGCATGTATCACCCGGTCTATCTCACCAAACTGCGGGAAGCCTGCGACCGTTACGGCGTGCATCTGATCGCCGACGAGATCGCGGTCGGCTTCGGCCGTACCGGCACCCTGTTCGCCTGCGAGCAGGCCGGCATCGCACCGGATTTTCTGTGTTTGTCGAAGGGACTGACCGGCGGTTACCTGCCGTTGTCGGCGGTGCTGACCGGCGAACGGGTATACCAGGCCTTTTACGACGATTACGCCACCCTCAAGGCCTTCCTGCATTCCCACAGCTACACCGGCAATGCCCTGGCCTGCACCGCGGCACTGGCGACCCTGGACTTGTTCGAGCGGGAGGACACCCTCAACCGCAACCGCCGGCTGGCGCAACGGATGGGCACCGCGGTGGCCGACCTGGCCGATCACCCCCACGTCGGCGAGGTACGCCAGGCCGGGATGATCCTGGCGCTGGAGATGGTCAAGGACAAGGCGAGCCTCGAGCCCTACCCCTGGCAGGAGCGGCGCGGCCTGACGGTGTACCGGCATGGCCTGGAGCGCGGCGTGCTGTTGCGGCCTTTGGGCAATGTGGTTTACTTCATGCCCCCGTACGTGATCGAGCCCGAGGAGATCGAACTGATGGCGCAAGCCGCCAGGGAAGGAATCGCGCTGGCCTGCCGACACTGACGGCGCACCGTTTCGAGACTTCCCCATGCGCATCTCCCGCTTGTTCGTTCCGCAATCTTTGGAATCCGGCGCCATCGTCGACCTGGAACCGGAAAGCGCCCACTATGTGCGTACCGTGCTGAGGCTCAGGCAAGGCGACGCCCTCACGGTCTTCAACGGCGAAGGGGGCGAGTTTCCCGCCGAGATCGTGCAGATCGGCCGCGACGGGGTTAGCCTCTCCTTGGGAACCCGCGACGATCGCGACGCCGAATCGGGGCTTCAGACCCACCTGGGCCTGGGCATCTCCCGTGGCGAGCGGATGGATCTGGGAATACAAAAGGCGGTGGAACTGGGGGTGAGCGCCATCACTCCCTTGTTCACCGAACGCTGCGTGGTGCGGCTGTCCGCCGACAAGGCCGAGCAGCGCCTGCGCCACTGGAAGATGGTGGCTCGCAGCGCCTGCGAGCAGAGCGGCCGCAACCGTCTGCCGGAGATACACCATCCGGAGTCCTTGGCCGATTGGCTGGAGCGGCAGCAGGGGCTGCGCTTCATCCTCCACCCCCACGGCGGGGTGGGATTGCGGGAGCTGCCAGCGCCCACAGGGCCGGTTTGTGTGCTGTCCGGCCCGGAAGGGGGGGTCAGCGACCGCGAACGGCACGACGCGCTGCGGGCCGGATTTACCCCACTGCGGCTGGGACCCCGCATCCTCCGCACCGAGACCGCGGCGCTGGCGGCGCTGGCAGCGATCCAGACCCTGTGGGGCGATCTCGGCGGCTGATCCGCCGAGCGCTTCCCTGCCCCTTCACCCCTTGACCTTGGACCTCACATGAACGAGTGCAATGCGACCGCAACCGAAGCCGGGTCAGCCGACGGACAGGCCTGCTGGTATCAGCTCTCCGTCGCGACCAACGAATCCCTGGCCGATGGGACCGCCGACCTGCTTTCCGATTTGGGCGCCCTGTCGGTCAGCCTGGAAGATGAGGGCGATCAGCCCCTGTTCGAGCCCAAGCCGGGCGAGACCCCGATCTGGCGCAATACCCGGGTCATCGCCCTGTACGACAACCCCGCCGCCGCGGTAGCGGCACGCCAGGCTCTGGTGGAACGATTCGGCGAGGACGGCTTCAGCGGCTGGCGCACCGAGCTGATCCAGGACCAGGCTTGGGAGCGGGCCTGGCTGGAGCATTTCCGGCCCATGCGGTTCGGCCGCCGCTTGTGGATCGTGCCCACCGGCTTCGACCCTCCCGATGATCCGGAGGCGGTGTGCGTCCGTCTCGACCCGGGGCTGGCGTTCGGCACCGGCTCCCATCCCACTACGGCACTGTGCCTGGAATGGCTGGATGGCCAGGCTCTCGCCGGCAAGACCCTGGTGGATTTCGGCTGCGGCTCCGGGATTCTGGCGGTGGCGGGCCTGCTGTTGGGGGCCGCTACTGCCGAGGGGGTGGACATCGACCCCCAGGCACTGGCCGCCACCCTGGACAATGCCCGCAAGAACGGGGTGGAAGACCGGGTCGGCTGCCTGCTCTCGCCGCGGCTGCCGGCTACGCCCGCCGACGTGCTGCTCGCCAACATCCTGGCGAACCCCTTGATCGAACTGGCACCGCAACTGGCCGGGCTGGTCAAGCCCGGCGGGCGTCTGGTGCTGTCGGGCATCCTCGAGGAACAGGCCGAAGCCGTACTGGATGCCTATCGGCCCAGGTTTCGCATGGAGCAGCCGCAGTCGCGGGAAGGCTGGGTGCGGCTGGCCGGCGTCAGGCTCGACACCGGCAGCTGATGAAACGGGCGCAGCCTCGCGCCTTGCAAGGGCGAAAATATTTGGGTGATGGCTCTACCGTCGTGAATCGGCGACAGCTATCATGGATGGACGATGTATACCCAATGCCCCAGTTGCAGAACCACCTACCGCATCACCATCCGGCAGTTGCGCAATGGCCGCGGCGAAGCCCTGTGCCAGGAATGCCAAGTGGCCTTCAATGTCCTCAACACCCTGGCGGAGAGCGCCCGCGACGCCCTCGCAGGCAATCCGCGCCAGCAAGTCCTGCCGGTTCTAGGGAGCGCCGAGTCGGTGCCCGCCATGCCTTACGAACGGGACGCCGCCCGCGCTTCCCCCGACGCCCTTCCCAGCATCTCCGCCCCCCCCAAGGCCCCGGCCAAGCGCTATGTGGCCTGGCCGCCCGACGAAGAGCCGCCGGAGGTCCCGGCCTGGTCCTGGGCCAGCGCCCTGGCCTGGGGGGCGGGAATCGTCATGCTGGCCGGCATGATGCTGGTTCAGGTGTTCGTGTTCGAAGGGGACCGATTGCTGCAGAACCCTCAGCTGCGGCCCTTCCTGGATCTGGCTTGCGACACCCTGGGCTGTGCCCTTCCCGAATTCCGTGCCAGCCAGGATATCCACATCGTCAGCCGCAGCCTTAGGCCCATGGTCGACGACGGGCTGGAGTTCAATCTGGTGATCGCCAACCAGTCCAGCCTGGCTCAGGCCTTTCCCCGCATCAAGCTGGCCCTGACCGATAGCGGCGGGCGCCCCGTACAATCCCGCGTCTTTGCCCCGGCCGACTACCTGCCCGACAACGACCTGCGGCTGATGCCGGTGGGCAAGCCGTTCGAGATCAGGCTGGTTCTGGCCAGGCCCCAGCGGGATGTGCAGGGCTTCGAGTTCGACTTGCTGTAGCAGGCGGCGAGCGCCGGGCTGGCCCGGTCGTCGTGGCCGAAGGATGCAGCCGGACGGCCGGTGTCGGGATTTTTTACACCGGCGCGGCAGGGGGAATGCAGGGGCCAGGGAAATTATTTGGTTTCAATGGCTTGTCGCCGTGGCATCGTTCCTGCTAGGAGAGTTCCGTCGCTCCCGGGGTGTTCCCATGCTGCAAACGAGTCCGGCGTTACCACAGGATCGAACGACCAGGCCCGGTTCGGTGAACGGAACGAATCGCGCGTCGCACAAAATGCGGTGTCTGCGGGTCGAAGCATTCACCCATCCACGAGCTTCGGACAGCTGAACGATGAAGACCTACGACGTCAGCCACCACAGCCAACCCAGGGGCCGCCAAGGGAACGGGATTCCGGTGCCGGATACGGAAACGGCGATTCCGCGATCGAGCCTGTTCCGCGACATCCGCCATCGGATCGAATTGATCGGCATGGTCATGACCGCATTGGCGGCGCTACTGGCAGGCTGGAGCATCTATCAGGCCAGCCAGTGGTTCGGCCTCAGCACCATGAAGTACGGATTCGCCAACATCCAGCTGACCACGGCGGTCCAGGCGCACATGGAAGCCGACCGGCAGATGGTTTCCGATCTCCTGCAGTTCCAGGATTGGTTGCACGCCGATCGCATAGGAGACTTGGACGCGGCCGGTGCCGTGGAAAGCCGCTTCAGCGACCGCTTCCGGCGGCTGTTCCAGAATTGGCGCGATATTCAGGCGAAACAGCGCTTCTCCTCATCGGCTGGCGACGGCAGGGAGCGGTTGGTGTTGGGGCCACCGGAGGAAGCGGGCGACCTGCTGGCGCAACAGGCCAAGGAAGCCTTCCAGGCTGCCCAGCAAGCCAATGTCCACGGCAACGACTTCCTGGTCGCCGGCATCCTGTTCGGCCTTGCGTTGCTGTTCGGCTTCTGTTGTATCCGCATGGATACCCCGATGCTGCAAGATTTCCTCCTTGCTGTGCTGCGAACTGGCGACCCTGGCCGGCGTCGCCATGCTGCTTTCGGTGCCCGCCCATTTCGGCCTGTGACCGCCCGTTCGGACTCGTCCCCGACGCCGGATCAGTCTTTGGGAAAGCGCTGCAGCAAGAGGCGCGGCGGCCCGGGCGGCCGTTGCCTGCCCCGGCAAGGAAGGAAACCGGGAATACGGCTCGGGCGAGCCGCGTAACACGGCACGTGGCATCGCCCCTGAGTCAACCGCAATCCCCTGCCGCCACCTGCTTTCACGGACTCGGAAGAATAGGGTAGGCTTTGCCCCGCAACTGCGGGCGAGCGCCAGCACCCTTCACAGGAACGATACCATGATCGAAAAACTCGGCGGCCTGCTCCGCAAGGAGCTGATCACCCAAGAGGCCTTCGCACCCGAGAAGGCGGAGTTTCAGGCCCACTTCCGCTGATGCGCGAATTCGCCTGCCCCGCCTGCGGGGCGCCGGGGACTTTCCAGTCGGGCATCTCCGTCTATGCCGTGTGTGCCTATTGCCGGAGCATGGTGCTGCGGCGCGACGCCGGCGTGGAGGCCTTCGGCAAGATGGCGGTGCTGCCGCCGGACATGAGCCCGCTGCAGATCGGCAGCCGAGGCGTTTTCGAGGGCCTGTCGTTTGCGCTGGTGGGCCGCCACAAGATCGGCTGGAGCGACGGTACCTGGAACGAGTGGTTCATGGCCACCGACGACGGCCGCAAGGGCTGGCTGGCGGAGGCCCAGGGGTTCTTCGCCGTGTGCTTCGAACTGCCTTGGGTCAGTGACGGGCGCACCGCCGTCAATCGCGATCTGGGCCACTGGAAACCGGTGCCGGGCGAGCAGGTCAACGTGGGGCTGCGGCTGTTCACTGTGGTCGACCTCAAGGAGGCCATGGTGCTGGGTGGCGAAGGGGAATTGCCGGCGGTCACTCCTTGCGGCAAGAAATACCGGGTCATCGACCTGGAAACCAGCGACGGCGGATTCGCCTCCATCGAGCCGGCCGGCCAGCAGGCGCGGCGGGTTTACCTGGGGCGTTACACGGAATGGGGCGAACTCCACATCGAGAATCCGCGTTCCCTGGAGGGCTGGTAGATGGCCGGCTTCTCCGTCACGCCCGGCAGGCCCATCCTGCTGAACTGCCCCGCCTGCGGCGGCAGCATCACCCTGCGGGCCGCCGGCCACAGCGTCACAGCGGTGTGCGCCTATTGCGGTTCCCTGCTGGACGTGAACCGGCCGGAACTCCGGATCATCGAGCAGAGCCACGAGGCCGCCCGCAGGCCGCTGATCACCATCGGCCTGCGCGCCCGTTTCGAGGACCAGCCCTGGGAAGTGATCGGCTACCAGGAGAAAAGCATCGGCGGCCTGGCGACCGAGGTCCCATTGATGTTGCAAACTTTTCTGTCGCAGAAAGATTCGTGGCAGGAGTATCTGCTGTTCAACCCCTATCACGGATTCCGCTTCCTGTCCCAGGCCGACGGCCACTGGACCCTGCACCGGGTGGTGAAAGGGGCGAAACATCTGCCCAAGAATCAGATCTTTCAGCGCTTTTCCGCCGGCATGGCGACGGTGGACTATGTCCTGGGAGAATTTTACTGGAGGGTGAAAAAAGGCGACCGGGCACAGATCAGCGATTCCATCGCCCCGCCCTATGTGTTGTCGGTGGAGAAGACCGGTGATGAGATCAATACCGCCATCGGTACCTACCTTGCTGCGACCGAGGTCGCCGCGGCTTTCGGGATGGACCGTAACAGGCTGCCGAAAACTCGCGGCGTCGCGCCCCATCAGCCGTCGCCCTTTGCCGCGCGTCTGCCCGGCATTCTGCGGATCGCCCTTGCCGCCCTCGCGATCGCCACCGCCATCCAGTTGCTGCAGGCCTTCGGCTCCGACGGCAAGGTGATCCACACCGAGAGTTTCGACATCGCCACGGAGACGCCCGAGCTGACCCACGTCAGCCCGCCCTTCGGGGTGGCGGGAGGCTCCGCCAACCTGTGTCTGGCGAGTCAGGTGAATCTGGACAACGACTGGGCGGAACTGGAAGCCAGCCTGGTCAACGAGGCCACCGGCGAAACCCGCACCGCAACCCTGGGGATGGAGTATTACTCGGGGATCGAGGACGACGAACGCTGGAGCGAGGGCAACCCCCGTGCATCGGCCTGCTTCCCCGCCGTGTCCCAAGGCATGTACCGGCTGGTGCTGGAAGCCGACGGCGGCGCCTTCCACACCGGCCAGCCCGGCAGCCGGTTCTTCATGGTGGAGGTCAAGCGCGACGTCCCCATCTGGTCGAACTGGACCGCCCTGCTGCTGGCCCTGCTGCCTTATCCCGGTTACCTTTGGCTGCGCCACCGCGGCTTCGAATCGGCCCGCTGGTCGGGCGCCGAATGATGCCGACACCCCCCCGCATTTTCCCCATCGTCGCCCTGCTGCTGGTCGCCGCCATGGCTTGGGCCAACCACCGGGGCTATATGTTCTCCAGCCTGTTCGGCGGGTCCGATTCCGCCACCCGGTCCGCTTCCGGTAACCTAAACCATAAATAGGAGCCCCCATGGAAGAATTGATCCATTGGAAATCGGTGGTCAACGCCCTGCTGTTTTCCGGCCTGGGCGTTGCCGTTCTCGCCATCTGCTACGCCATCCTGGAGGTGCTTACCCCCAAGGTGGACATCTGGCAGGAACTCACCGAAAAGCAGAACAGCGCCCTCGCCATCTTCCTCGGCGCGTTGATGCTGGGTCTGGCCATCATCATCGCCGCGGCGGTCCATGGCTGATCCGTCCGAATCACCCGCCCCGATCGAACGCCCCGGCTGACCGACTTGGCGAATCTGCTGCTGGTCTCCGTCTTCGTCATCGCCACCTGCGGGCTGGTGTACGAACTCATCGCCGGCACCCTGGCCAGTTATCTATTGGGCGATTCGGTCACCCAGTTCTCCACCATCATCGGCACCTATCTGTTCGCCATGGGCATCGGCTCCTGGCTGTCGCGCTACGTGCGGCGCAACCTGCTGGGGATCTTCGTGCGGGTGGAGATCCTGGTGGGCGCGGTGGGCGGCGGCACCGCGGCCCTGCTGTTCGCCCTGTTCGAGCAGGTCAGCTCGTTCCGCATCCTTCTGTACGGCGACGTGGTGGCGGTGGGCATCCTGGTGGGCATCGAGATTCCCCTGCTGCTGCGCATCCTCAAAGACCACTTCGAGTTCGGCGATCTGGTGTCGCGGGTGTTCACCTTCGACTACGTGGGCGCGCTGTTCGCCTCCCTGCTGTTTCCCCTGCTGCTGGTGCCCCACCTGGGGCTGATCCAGACCGGTTTCCTGTTCGGCATGTTCAACGTACTGGTGGCGATCTGGCTGCTCTACGCCCTGCCCGCCGCGATCCCGGCGGTGAACCTGCACCGCGGTTCGGCCCTCATGGTCCTCGCCGCGCTGCTGGCGGGCTTCGTCCACGCCGAGGACATCACCGGCCTGGCGGAGACCCAGGCCTATCCCGGCCGGGTCATCCACGCCCAGTCCACCCCCTATCAGCGCATCGTGCTGACCCGCAGCGGCCGCGACCTGCGGCTCTACCTCAACGGCAACCTGCAGTTCTCCAGCCTGGACGAATACCGCTACCACGAGGCCCTGGTCCATCCCGCCCTGGCGGCCCTCGATCGGCCGCGGCGGGTGTTGATCATCGGAGGCGGCGACGGCCTGGCCCTGCGCGAGGTTTGGAAATATCCCTCGGTGGAGTCGGTCACCCTGGTGGATCTGGACCCGGCCATGACCCGGCTGTTTTCCGGCAGTGACCTGCTCACCGAACTCAACGGCCACTCACTGGCCTCGCCCAAGCTCACCATCGTCAGCCAAGACGCTTACGCCTGGCTGCTGGAGGCAGCGGCGGCCGGCACCCCGCCTTACGATGCCATCCTCATCGACCTGCCCGATCCGTCCAACTACTCCATCGGCAAGCTTTACTCCCTGAGCTTCTACCGGACCCTACGGGGCCTGACCCATCCCGGCACCCTGATCACCGTGCAAAGCACCTCGCCCCTGGTGGCGCGCAAGTCCTACTGGTGCGTGCACAACACCCTGGCGGCGGCGGGCTTCCAGGTGACGCCCTACCACGCCTACGTGCCGGCCTTCGGCGAATGGGGCTATCTGCTGGCCAGCCTCAGGCCTTACGAACCGCCTGCCCGATTCCCGGAAGGATTGCGCTTCCTCGATGCCGCCGAGATGACCCACATGCTGCGGTTCCCGGCGGACATGGACTATGTGATGAGCGGCATCCAGCGCCTGGACAATCAGGTGCTGGTGCGGCTGTTCGACGAGGAATGGGCGGGTTATGGGGAGAATTGACTCCCCCGCCCGGCGCCGGCTGCTGCTGGGCGGAGCCGGCGTGGCCCTGGCGGCGGGCCTGGGCTCCTGGTCCTGGCTCAAAGGAAAAGACATTCCGGGGGAGATTCTGGGGGCCGATCACCGGCTGGGTCACCGCCTGCGGGAAGGCGGTTTTCCTGAACCTTCGGAGAACCTGGAAACCGAGGTGCTGGTGATCGGCGGCGGCATCGCCGGGCTCGCCGCCGGTTCCCGGCTGGCCGAAGCCGGGGTGGAGTTCCGCCTGGCCGAGATGGACGACGCGGTGGGCGGCAATTCCCGCTCCGGCGTCAACGAGGTTTCCGCCTATCCCTGGGGCGCCCACTACGTGCCCCTGCCCAGCACGGAATCGGTGGAAGTGCGGCGGCTGTTCGAACGGCTGGGCCTCATCACCGGCTACGATGAGGCAGGGCTGCCGGTCTACGACGATTATGCGCTGTGCGCCGACCCGGACGAACGGCTGCTGATCCACGGCCGCTGGCAGAGCGGTCTCTTGCCAAGCCTGGGCGTGAGTGCTGACGAGCGGGACGAGTATCACCGCTTCTTCGCCCGCATGGACGAATTCCGCCGGCTGCGCGGCAGCGACGGCCGGCCGGCGTTTGCCATCCCCATCGACGCCAGTTCCCAAGACCCGGCCTTGCTGGAGCTGGACCGGATCAGCTTCCGCAGCTGGCTGGAGCAGGAGGCTTACCGCGGCGAGCATCTGATCTGGCTGCTGGACTACGGCTGCCGGGACGATTACGGCGCCGGCCTCGGCCAGGTCTCGGCCTGGGCCGGCATCCATTACTTCGCCGCCCGCAACGGCCGCGCCGCCAACGCCGATTCGGACACGGTGCTGACCTGGCCGGAGGGCAACGGCTGGCTGGTGGACCGGCTGCGCGCCGGTATCGAGAGCCGTATCCACCGGCGGGCCCTGTCGATCGCGGTGAGCGACGGGGAGCGTCCAACCACCGATTTGTATCTGCCGGACCGGGACCGGGTGGTGCGGGTGCGCTCCCGCGCCGTCATCCTGGCGGTGCCCCGCTTCGTCGCCCGTCGCATCCTGCGCAGCGAACGCATCGCCCTCGACGACCGGGATTTCCACTACTCGCCGTGGCTGGTGGCCAACATCAGCCTCGACCGCCTTCCGGCCGGCCCCGGCGCGGCCCTGGCCTGGGACAACGTGGCCTACGGCCGCCCCATGTTGGGCTATGTGGTCGCCACCCACCAGCAGCTGGCAATGTATCCCCGCAGGACCGTGATCACCGGATACTGGCCCCTGGACCACTTGCCGCCGGCCGAAGCGCGCCGGGAGGCCCTGAGCCGCGACGCTTCCGCCTGGAAAACCCTGATCGAGGCCGAACTGCTGCGCATGCATCCGGAACTGGAAAACGCCATCCGCCGCATCGACCTGCGGATCTGGGGGCACGCCATGATCCGCCCGGTGCCGGGCTTCATCTGGGGCGATCGACGCGCCCAAGCCCTGCGCCAACATCCGCCGCTGTTTTTCGCCCACTCCGACATGGCCGGCATTTCCCTCTTCGAAGAGGCCTACACCTACGGCGTCAAGGCGGCCGACTCCGCGCTCGCCTGGCTGGAGCGCCCGGCATGAAGCAGCCCTGGATTCACTCGGCAACGGCGGATACGGCCCTCATCCTCGGCCCGGCCTTTCTGGTCACGGCGCTGGTGTTGCTCCTGGGGGAGCGGGTCGAGGCCACGGCCGAAACGCCGCCGCTGCTGTGGCTGCTGCTCATCGCCGGCATCGACGTGGGTCATGTGTGGAGCACGGCGGCACGAACCTATCTCGACCGGGACGAATTGCACCGCCACCCGGCCCTGTACGTCCTGGCACCCTTGCTCGGCTTCATCGGTGCGGTGGTGCTGTACCGGCTGGGGGAGATGGTGTTCTGGCGCGCCCTGGCCTATCTGGCGGCCTTCCACTTCGTGCGCCAGCAATACGGCTTCGCGATGATCTACCGGCGCGGCGAACGGGCCGGGCCGGCTTATGGGAAACGGCTGGATCAGGCGGTGTTCTACGCCGCCACCCTGTATCCTTTGATCGTCTGGCACTGCCGGCCGCGCAACTTCGACTGGTTCGTACCCGGCGACTTTCTCCGCTTCGACGCCCCCGGACTCGCAACAGCCGCGGGCTGGATCTATCTGGGACTGCTGGCGGCCTATGTGCTCAAGGAATGTATCCACGGGCTTCGGCGGCGGTTCTTCAACGCCCCGAAGAACCTGCTGGTGGCGGGCACCGCCCTGTCCTGGTACGTCGGCATCGTGGCCTTCGACAACGACCTCGCCTTCACCGCCACCAATGTCGTCGCCCACGGCGTGCCTTACATCACCCTGATCTGGATCTATGGCCGCAATGCCAGTGAAATGAGGAACTCGCTCCCCGCGGGAGTGGGGACCGATCCAACATCTTTGAACGACCTCCCCAACCGGCGCAGCCTCCTGCAGGAACCAGCCGCTGCCGCAGTTCCGATCGGCGTCCTGTTCCGGCACCGGTATCTCCCCCTCTACCTGGCGCTGCTGTTCCTGGTGGCCTATCTCGAGGAAGGCCTGTGGGACGGTTTGATCTGGCGGGAACACGGCGGATTGTTTCCCATCTTCCAGGCCCTGCCCGCCGTCGAGAGCGCCGACTTGCTCACCTGGCTGGTGCCGATGCTGGCGTTACCGCAGATCACCCACTACCTGCTCGATGCCTTCATCTGGCGGATGGGCGGCTCCGACGACAGCTGGCGAAGCACTCTATTCCGGCAGGGGGATACAGGCGGCTCCCTCCATGCAAGACTCCCCGCAGAACGAAGGTCACCGGCGGCGACTCGGTGACCCTCAGGCGGCAAGCCATCGGCGCCGGCTGTCCGGCGCGAACCTGAGCCGGGGGCACACCTACTGCCGTCCCATGCCTACGGTGAGACCATAACTTCGACAAGGTAATTTTCGCAAAACTTTAACGTTCCGATTTTACGATCATCCGATACCCCTGCGTTTTCGGAGACTGTCCATGTGTTGGAACGGCGAAGCGTCGGCTGCGTTGGCGAGCGCCGGATTTGCAACGGCCGGTTACCTCGCCCGCAAGGGCGAACCCCTGTGGGTCCCTTTGGCGTATTTTGCCTGCATGGAATATTGCAGGCTGCGATTTGCTTCGCCCACGGCGAAGCAAGGCGATCCGAGAAAACAGCGGCAACGGCCAGTTTCAATGAAACCTAGCAGTGAATCGGCGACCTTTTGCCGCATATAACAGGATGGATGGAACAGCCGTGAACAAAACAACCTATCGAACCATCTGGATCTCCGATTTGCATCTGGGTTCCACACAATGTCAGGCCGATGTCCTTCTGGACTTCCTGAAACACAACGAAAGCGACACGCTTTACCTCGTCGGCGATATCATCGACTTTTGGGCTTTATCGAAGAAAACCTATTGGCCGACCGAACACAATACCATCATTCAAAAAGTATTGCGCAAGGCGAGGCACGGCACACAAGTCATCTACGTTCCCGGCAACCATGATGAAAACATCAGGGACTATGACGGATATGTTTTTGGAGACATCGTGGTAAAAACCTCCGCGATTCATGTCACAGCCTCCGGCAAAAAATTCCTTGTGGTCCATGGCGACGAATACGACACGATCGCGAGATACCACAAGTGGATTGCCAAGCTGGGGAGCAAGGGATACGACCTTTTGCTCGAACTCAACCGGTGGTTCAGGGCACTCCGGCACCTGCTTGGTTTTCAGTCGCACTTTTCGCTGGCCGCTTACGTCAAGTTCAAAGTCAAAAACGCCGTTCAATTCATTTCGGATTACCAGGAAAGCATCGTCGCGACACTTCGCGACGAGGGTTTGGATGGTGTCGTGTGCGGCCATATCCACCATGCCGAGATGAAAGATATGGACGGTTTCTTCTATATCAACACGGGTGACTTCGTGGAAAGCTGTACCGCCATCGTCGAGTTCCACGATGGAACGATTCAACTTGTGAAATGGACGCCTGCACCAGCCTCGATCAAGATGGAAGCCGGCGTAGCGCTGGAAGAGGATTTGACGTAGTTCCAGGCGCACATGGCCTTATCCCGCCGACCGGAGTTGCACTCTGGTGCCGTGAATACGCACTGCCGGCGGTAGCGGACCGATTCATCAATGCTTGCCGGCTACTTTGAAATTGACGTAGAGGTTCATCAAGTAATTCCAAAGCCCCACGACGCCGGCGATGATGGCGCGGGCCGGGAAATAGTGCATATGCAAAATCTCGACGAACACCATCATGAGTCCCGTTATGGCGACAAGCCCCACCAGGGCTATGGAAACAAAAACCCCATAACCGGCATGAACCGACCGCAAAGTCCCCTTGAAGACGAATCGCCGACTCAAGAAATAATTGATCGATACCGCGATCCCGAAGGCCAGGGCCGTTGCAACCGGATAATAGACTTTCGCATAGTCGATGAGGACATACAGAAGAAGCAGATCGAAAAGAAACGTCGAAACCCCGACACTGGAGTATTTGAGCAGTCTGGTTAGGCCTTTCCGCATTTTTCACCGAACGAGATGACGCTGAATTTCAACATGCCGAGGCCTGGCGACCCGGCTTGATTCGCGATGCTTAGTTCAACTTTGTGGGATTGCTCTTACCCGCAGCGTCGAGACCGATCTGGCTTTGAATCGCTGCGCGATGGCTGGTTTGAATGTGGGTTCTCGGACCCACAACCGAGATACTTTTCTTTGTGTGGCCAAAGAAAAGTATCCAAAAGAAAGGCCACCCCCAGCCGCGAAAGCCCTTGCGCTCCTCGCTTTCAGCCGGGGTTGGCAGAAGGGCGATCCATCGCCCTCTGCCAACGCGCGGCATCCATGCCGCGCCCCTTCGGGCGATTCCTGCTGAAAGCTCCGGTGCTCAGCGCGGCTGCAAGGGACCGAAGAAAGAAGAAACAAGCTCAGCGGGAGCATGGCTCAAAATCCGAGAAAAATTAGATATATTGCCTTGCACGCCGAAATCTGACAGCAAACTCCTTCCCAAGAACGATCCCCGGGATGCCAAATCTCGGATTATGATAGCGTCAGGACAAGCCGTCGGGGTAATACTCGGCTGCAACGGGGCTGGCGTCCCGTCAGCCGCTGCGAGCGGGGCAGAGTATATCGGTAAAATTCTGACGTTTGCCACCGCGCCTTAATCAAGGCCGGCCTTTCCAGGAAAACGGTGCAACATCTCCGATGTATTCCGCGAGCATCGGGTTACAAGGCGCCGGTACGGCCGGCAGCGGCGACTATCGATTTCCCGAGACCATGACGGCAAATGCGCCGGTATCGGCTATACAGGCAGCGGGACGGCATCAGCGTCAAATCCGGGATAGTGCCACCCCGACGGTTCGCGCCGCTCGTATCGGTTCTGACTTCAAACCATTGTGTTGAAGGGATTTCTTGGCCGGACGACCGCTTACCCGATCGCATTGGAGACGATCCCATGCCGCAGACTCCCGCCTACACCGCCGCGTCCGCCCACCGCCGGCGCCGTTTTCCATCCAGCTCCAGGCTCCGGCCCCAGGACGTGCTGGAGCTGCGCTACCCGCTTCGTGAGTGGCATCGGGATGGGCTGAGGGCGCCCCCGCCTCCGCACAATGGCGCACGGAAGCGCACTCCCGGCTCGTCCCTGGCGGACGCAGCGAGCGTGTGTTGAAGTCCCTTGCACGATTGCTTTTCGCCAGCGACGGAAATTTCCAGTAAAATCTCCGCCTTTGATCAGGCGCTTACTCGACGAGTCGTCGCCTTTCGCATTAACCATCCCAAACCAAGAATTCCTAAGGAGCTCCAATGGCGGTCGAACGCACCATTTCCATCATCAAGCCCGATGCCGTAGCCAAGAACGTGATCGGCGAGATTTACAGCCGCTTCGAGAAGGCCGGCCTCAAAGTCGTCGCCGCCAAGATGGCGCACCTGAGCCGGGAGCAGGCCGAAGGCTTTTATGCCGTTCACCGCGAACGCCCGTTCTTCAACGACCTGGTCGGCTTCATGATCAGCGGTCCGGTGATGATCCAGGTGCTGGAAGGCGACAACGCCATCGCCACCCACCGTGACCTGATGGGCGCCACCAACCCGGCCCAGGCCGCCCCCGGAACCATTCGCGCCGATTTCGCACAAAGCATCGACGAGAACGCGGTACATGGTTCCGACGGCGCCGACACCGCCGCCTGGGAAATCGCGTACTTCTTCAAGGACCATGAGCTCTGCCCGCGGACCCGATAAATCCAAGTTCGCGCGGCGACTCTCCCCCCTCTCTCTCCGGGAAGGTCCGCGACTAAAGCGGACGTTTGCGATTGGGGGAGCGCTGGGGTGAGGGTAGCCGCCAACTGCATGCCGTATGAGCACCACTGATACCACGGCCAAGATCAACCTCCTCGCCTTCAACCGCAGGGCGATGGAAGACTATTTCCGTGAAATCGGCGAGAAGCCGTTTCGCGCCAGCCAGCTGTTGCAGTGGATCCACCAGCGCGGGGTCGACGATTTCGCGCAGATGACCAACCTCAGCAAGACGCTGCGCGCCTATCTGGCGGAGCACTGCGAAATTCGCCCGCCGGCCATCGCGCTGGACCAGCGTTCCGCCGACGGCACCCGCAAGTGGCTGCTGCAGCTGGACGAAACCAACCGCATCGAAACGGTGTTCATCCCCGAGGAGGGCCGCGGCACCCTGTGCGTATCCTCCCAGGTGGGCTGCGCCCTGGCGTGCTCGTTCTGCTCCACCGCCCAGCAGGGCTTCAACCGCAACCTGACGGTGGCCGAGATCATCGGCCAGCTGTGGGTGGCCCAGCGCGAACTGGGCGAGGAAAAGCGCATCACCAACGTGGTGCTGATGGGCATGGGCGAGCCGCTGCTCAACTTCGCCAACGTGGTGAGCGCGGTCGACCTGATGATGGACGACTTCGCCTATTGTTTGTCCAAGCGCCGGGTGACCCTGAGTACTTCCGGCGTGGTGCCGGCCCTGGAGCGGCTGGCGGAAGTGACCGACATCAGCCTGGCGGTGTCCCTGCACGCCCCCGACGACGCCCTGCGCAACCAGCTGGTGCCGATCAACCAGAAGTATCCGCTCAAGGAGTTGCTGCCGGCCTGCCGCAACTACGTCAAGGACGGCCGCCGCAAGATCACTTGGGAATACGTGATGCTGGCCGGCGTCAACGACTCGCCCGCCCAGGCCCGCGCCTTGGCCAGGCTGCTCGCCAATATTCCGTCCAAGATCAACCTGATCCCCTTCAACCCTTTCCCCGGCTCGCCCTACCGCTGTTCCAGCGCGGCAACGGTCGCCCACTTCAGCGAGATCCTCCAGGGTTACGGGCTGATCACCACCATCCGCAAGACCCGTGGCGAGGACATCGACGCGGCCTGCGGCCAGTTGGTGGGAAAGGTCAACGACAAGAGCCGGCGCCAGTTCCGGATGCAGGTGCAAAGCCCATGAAGCGCCGAATTTGTATCGCCCTGATCGGCGCCGTCGCACTGACCGCCTGCTCCGGGACCCGCAAGAAGAACCCGGACGAGCCCAGCATCTCGGAGATCTACATGCGCAAGGGCATCCAGTACATGGAAAACGGGATGCCGGACGTGGCGCTGCAGGATCTCAAGCACTCGGTGGAACTGGACCCCAAGAATGGCGAGGCCCACGGCGCCCTGGCCGTGCTGTACCAGCGGCTGGACCAGCCGGCCGACGCCGACGCCGAATTCAAGAAGGCGCTGGAACTGACCAACAACGACTTCGGGACGGCCAACAACTACGGCCGCTTCCTGTGCGAACAAGGCCAGTACGACAAGGCCATGGCACAGTTCCAGAAAGTCATCGCCGCCAAGCTCTATCCTTCGCCCTGGGTGCCGCTCACCAACGCCGGCCTGTGCGCCCGCAACACCGGCCGCTCGGCCGAGGCGGAAGGCTATCTGCGCGACGCCCTCAAGGCCAACCCGCAGTTCACGCCGGCCCTGCTGGAAATGGCCAAGCTGAGCCTGCAGACCGGCCAGTTCATGAACGCCCGCGCCTTCGTCCAACGCCTGGAAGCCGCCGGGCCCGCGTCCGCCGAAACCCTGTTGCTGGGCGTGCAGGCCGAACAGGCCTTGGGCAACGATGACGCCGCCCAGGATTACCGCGCCAAACTGCGCACCCAGTTCCCCGACGACCGGGACACCTCTCCCGCCAACCCGCCAACCTTCACCGGCCACTAGACCGGTCTCCCGATGACGGAAAAAATTCAAGCCATCCGTGGCATGCACGACATATTGCCCGGTCAGACTCCGCGCTGGCAGGGCGTCGAGGAGATATTCCGCAGGGTCTTGGCGGGTTACGGCTATCAGGAAATCCGCTTGCCCATCGTGGAGAAGACGGAGCTGTTCAAGCGTTCCATCGGCGAGGTCACCGACATCGTCGAGAAGGAGATGTACACCTTCGATGACCGCAACGGCGATTCCCTGACCCTGCGTCCCGAGGGCACCGCCGGCTGTTTGCGCGCCTGTCTGGAACAGGGCCTGCTTCAGCACGGCAGCCTCAGGCTGTGGTACATGGGTCCCATGTTCCGCCACGAGCGTCCCCAGAAGGGCCGCTACCGGCAGTTCTGCCAGATGGGACTGGAGGCTTACGGCATGGAGGGCCCGGACGTTGACGCCGAGGTCATCCTGCTGACCCGGCGGCTGTGGCGGGAACTGGGGGTCGCCCACAAGCTCGAGTTGCAGATCAACTCCCTGGGCACCATCGAAGAACGGCTGGACTACCGCGGCCAGCTGGTCGAGTATTTCCGCGCCCGCCTGGAACTGCTCGACGACGACAGCCGGCGGCGGCTGGACACCAACCCGCTGCGCATCCTCGACAGCAAGAACCCGGCGATGGCTGAACTGGTGGCCGACGCGCCGTCGCTGTTCGACCACCTGGGCGAGGCCAGCCGCTCCCATTTCCACGGATTGACCGATGCCCTGGGCGATTCCGGGCTGGCTTACACCGTCAATCCCCGGCTGGTGCGCGGGCTGGATTACTATTGCAACACCGTGTTCGAATGGGTGACTGAAGAACTGGGCGCCCAGGGCACGGTCTGTGCCGGCGGACGCTACGACGGGCTGATCGCGCAACTGGGGGGCAAGGCTTCCCATGCGGTGGGCTTCGCGCTCGGCATGGAACGGCTGATCGACCTGCTCGACGAGCCCGAACGTTTCGACCGCGCCGGCTATCCCCACGTGTACCTGATCCGGGTCGGCGACGCCGCTCAAAGACCCGGCGCAGTGCTGGCGGAACGGCTCCGGGACGAACTGCCCGGCCTGCGGCTGGTGCTGCACAGCGGCGGCGGCAGCTTCAAGAGCCAGTTCAAGCGCGCCGACAAGAGCGCCGCGGAACTGGCCCTGATCCTTGGCGAGGACGAGGCCGCCGCCGCTACCGTCGGCATCAAGCCGCTGCGGGGCCAGGGCGACCAGATCACCGTGCCGCAGGCCGATCTGACCGGCCGGCTGCGGTCCTACCTTACTTCAATCTGAACGAGTACCGCCCATGGAGATCTATCTGTCCGAAGAAGAGCGCGTCGAAGCGCTCAAAAAATGGTGGAAGGAAAACGTCCGCTCCGTGTTCGTCGGCATCGGCCTCGGCGTCGCGGTCCTGCTGGGCTGGAATGCCTGGCAGCAGGCCAAGGAGCGCAAGTCCCAGGAAGCCTCCGGCCTCTACCAGCAGATGCTCAAGGCGGTGGAAGCCAAGCAGGCCGAGCCGGCCGGCAAGCTCGCGGAACGCATCGTCCAGCAGCACCAGGGCAGCCTGTACGCGACCTATGCCAGCCTGTTCCAGGCCAAGCTCAAGGCGGAAGGCGGCGACCTCCCCGGCGCCAAGGCCATCCTCGGCGATCTGGTCAACAGCGTGAAACACGACGCCCTGCGCCACATCGTGCGGCTGCGGCTGATCCGGGTCGTGCAGGCCCAAGGCGACCACGACGCCGCCCTCAAGCTGATCGAACCCCTCACCCCGGACAAGAGCGGCGAGTTCGAAAAGCTCTATGAGGAACTGAAGGGCGACAGCTATCTGGCACTGAACCGGCGGGACGACGCCCTCAATGCTTATCGCAAAGCCAAGCAGTTGGGCGACCAGTCGCCGCTGCTGGACATGAAGATTTCCGACCTCGGCGGCAACGATGCCGAGTCCTCGCTGATCGATGCGCTGCGTTCCAAACTGAACAAGGCAGACGGCGACCCGGCCGCCAAACCCTGATGCGCAGGATCCTGCTCCTGCTCTGTTGTCTGGCGGCATTCAACGGCTGCGCAGGCCTCGACACTCTCAAGGACGCCTATGAGGGCTTGGGCGATTATTTCGGCGGCAAGGACAACGCGGAGCCGCCTGCGGAACTGAAGGACCAGGAGTTCCCGCACAAGCTGGCGGTGCTGTGGAAGGAGTCGGTTGGCAAGGGCCTCGACGAGCAGGATATCAATCTGGTGCCGGCGGTCACCGAGGCGGCGGTGTTCGCAGCCGACCGCCGCGGGCTGGTGCGGGCTTACAACCGGCTCACCGGAGACCGGCTGTGGGAAACCGACGCCGAGCTGGCCTTCTCCGCCGGCCCCACGGTGGGACGGGACAAACTGGTGTTGGGCACCTCCAATGCCGAGGTGGCGGCTTACAACGCCGCCGACGGCGCGCTGCTCTGGAAAACCACGGTGAGCAGCGAAGTGCTGGCGCAGCCCCGCATCGAAGGCGGTGTGGTGGTGATCCGCAGCAGTGATGGCCGCATCACCGCACTGGACGAAAAAACCGGCGCCACCCAATGGACCTTCGAGCGCAGCGCCCCCATCCTGGCCGTTCGCAGCCGCGGCGCTCCCATCATCGTGGAGGATCTGGTGATCGACGGCTATGGCGGCGGCAAGCTGTCGGCGCTCCAGATCAAGGACGGCAAGCCGGCTTGGGAAGCCACCGTAGCCATCCCCCACGGCCGCTCCGAGATCGAGCGCCTGGTGGACCTGGATTCCAACCCGGCGGTACGGGGCAGCACCCTGTACGTGTCCGGCTACCAGGCCGGCATCGCGGCGGTTTCGGTCGGCGACGGCGACGTCCAGTGGCGCGAAGACAAGGTTTCCTCCCACACCGGCCTGGTCCTCCACCGCCGCACCCTGTTCCTGACCGACGCCAACAGCGACGTGTGGCAGGTGGACACCCGCGACGGCGGCGATCTGTGGAAGCAGGCCGAGCTGCATCAGCGCCGGATGACCGCGCCTGCGGTCATCAAGAACCTGCTGGTGGTGGGCGATTTCGAAGGCTATCTGCACCTGCTGGCGCAGGATGACGGCAGCCTGCAAGGCCGGCTGCAGCTCGACGGAAGCCCCATCGAAGCGGCACCGGTGGTGTTCGACGACGTCATCTACGTCTACACCAGCGCCGGCACCCTGGCGGCGGTATCCGTCGATTGACCCGGAATCGCCGGTACCGTAGGGTGGGTTAGACGCGCACGCCCACAAAGCACTGCGGTCGTGATTGCTCGCATGCGCGTCGTAACCCACCGTGAATGGGCGGCCGGAACGGTGGGTTACGGCGCACCCGAGGGTTATTAAGGATATGGCTGAAAACTACTTCCCGGTTTATGGATGCTCTCGTAGGTGCGAATTTATTCGCAAAACCCCGCCGCTTGGGCGAATAAATTCGCCCCTACAAACTGCCTTGTCCAGCTTCAGGGAAGTTATTTCCGGCCATATCCTAAGGAACCCCATAGTTTCTGGCGATGTGTGCCTAACCCACCCTACACCGAGTTACCTAACCCCTGGCACTCCATGTTACCCGTAGTCGCCCTGGTGGGCCGCCCCAATGTGGGCAAATCCACCCTGTTCAACTTCCTCACCCGGACCCGTGACGCCCTGGTGGCGGACTATCCGGGGCTGACCCGCGACCGCCAGTACGGCACGGTGAGGCGCGGGCCGCGCGCCTTCGCGGTGGTCGATACCGGCGGCATCATCGAGCGGCCCGACGGCATCGACGACCAGGCCATGCGGCAGGTCCAGGCCGCACTCGAAGAAGCCGACGTGATTCTGTTGCTGGTGGATGCCCGCGAGGGCCTCAACGCCGATGACCAGTCCATCGCCGCCAGCCTGCGCCGGACCAGCAAACCGATCATCCTGGTCGCCAACAAGACCGACGGCCTGGACGCACTCACCGCCAGCACGGAGTTCCACGCCCTCGGCCTGAGCGGCGACCCCTTGCCCATCGCCGCCTCCCACGGCACCGGCGTGCCTCGGTTGCTGGAGCGGATCGCCGAACTGCTTCCCGCGGCCGAAGACGAAGCCGCCGAGCCGGAGGCCGCCGGCATCCGCATCGCCGTGGTGGGAAGGCCCAACGTGGGCAAGTCCACCCTGGTCAACCGGCTGCTGGGGGAAGAGCGGGTGGTGGTGTACGACCAGCCCGGCACCACCCGGGACAGCATCTTCATTCCCTTCGAGCGCGACGACCGTCACTACACCCTCATCGACACCGCCGGCATCCGCCGCCGCGCACGGGTCGAGGAAGGCATCGAGAAGTTCAGCGTGATCAAGGCGCTGCAGGCCATCGACAAAGCCAACGTGGTGATCTATCTGTGCGACGCCAGCGAGGGTATCACCGACCAGGACGCCAACCTGCTGGGACTGGTTCTGGAAGCCGGGCGCGGCCTGATCATCGGCCTCAACAAATGGGACGGCCTGGACCCGAACCAGAAGGACACCGTCAAGCGCCAGATCGACCTCAAGCTGCCCTTCATCGACTTCGCCGAAAAGATGTTCTTGTCGGCCCTGCACGGCACCGGGGTCGGCAAGCTGCTGGAGCGGGTGGAGCAGATTCATGCCTCCGCCACAGTGACGGTATCCGCCGCCAAGCTCACCGAAATCCTGCTGCAGGCCCAGGAACGCCATCAGCCGCCCCTGGTCCGCGGCCGCCGCATACGCCTCAAGTTCGCCCACCAAGGCGGCCACAACCCACCCACCATCGTCGTCCACGGCAATCAGGTCGATGAAGTGCCGGGCGCCTACAAACGCTACCTGATCAATGCCTTCCGCGAGGCGCTGGACGTCGAGGGCAACCCGCTGCGGATCGAATTCCGCTCCGGCGACAATCCGTTCAAAGGCCGCAGGAACAGTCTGAGCCCGCGCCAGATTCAGAAGCGCAAGCGGATGATGAAGCATGTGAAAAATCGCTGACCTTCCGTCGCCCGGCTCCGCCGGAAGCGCCGCATCGATCGGCGTCCCTCGTGGCACAGGTTCTGCTTGAAATCAGACGCCCTCCTTGGGGCACCCGATCCTCATGCAGTCACACGAAATCCACTTTCTGGAGTCAAAGAATGAAGACCAGCAAACTGCTCGCAACCGGCATCCTGCTTGCCGCAACGGCACTTTCCGCCAGCGCTTATGGCCACGGCAAGCACCGCGGCCACGGCGAGAAATACGACAACGACGGCGACGGACAGGCCAGCGTGGATGAAATCCTGGCGGCACGGGCGGCCAAATTCGCCGAAATCGACATCAGCCCGACAGACGGTTTCATTTCCCTCGACGAATTCAAGGCCTGGATCGCCAGCCGTCAGACCGAGCGTTTCACCAAGTTAGACATCGACCAGAACCAACTGATTTCCCAGGAAGAATATCTGGCCGACCGCAAGGAAAAGAAGGGTCTGTTCATTTTTGTGTGGAAACCGAGTGGAGCAGTCAGGCATGGGTGGTGGCGAAGGGAGGGGCCGGCAGGTGGGTCAATCTGCCGGTGGTCAGGTAAACGATGTTCAGCAGGTGACGGAGAT
>Ga0233425_10001054_pt1 | contig 65226 bp, 51 predicted proteins | sample Watercolumn_Towu_2_FD_181712 | JGI IMG/M metagenome (GOLD analysis project Ga0233425, IMG submission 181712) | Freshwater microbial communities from Lake Towuti, South Sulawesi, Indonesia - Watercolumn_Towuti2014_140_MG | ecosystem: Environmental > Aquatic > Freshwater > Lake | place...
GCGCGACGAGCTGGAGCTACGACGCGCGCGGCCGCGTCGCCAACGAGACCAAAACCATCGGGACTAACACCTTCGTGACCGGCCACAGCTATCGGTCGGACGACCGGCCGGCGACGCTGACCTACCCGGACGGCGAAGCGCTGACCTACGGCTACGACGCGGCCGGTCAGTTGACAACCCTCAGCGGCGCACAGGAGAGTTGGGGCGGCGCGGCGCCGGCCAACTATCTGAGCGCGGCGACCTACACCGCGCTGGGCCAGCCGCTCAGCCGGGTCTACAGCAATACGCTCACGCTCGGTTATGGCTACCACCCAACCAGCTACCGGCTGGCGACGCTGACGGCGCCGGGGGTGAGCCTGGGCTACACCTACCAGAACAACGGCAACGTGGCGAGCCTCAGCGACGGCGGGGCGACCACCACCTTCACCTACGACGACCTGGATCGGCTGAAGACGGCCACGGGCGGCTACAGCGCCAGCTACACCTATGATCCGAACGGGAACCTGCGGACGAAGACCGAAGGCGGCGTCACCGTCAACCTGACCTATCCGGCGGGCAAGCACGCGCCAGGCAGCGTCAACGGCCAGACGTACACCTACACCGGCACCGGCAACCTGATCGCTCGCCCAGGCCAGAGCTTCAGCTACGATGCCGAGAATCGGCTGACGCAGGTCGTCAGTGGCACGGTCACGACGACCTTCACCTATGACGGCGACGGTAACCTGGTGCAGAAGGTGACGCCAGAAGGCACGACGCTCTACATCGGGCCGCACTACGAGGTGCGGCCGCTGCCGGCCAGCCCGCCGCCGCTGCCCCCGCCGCCGTTGCCGCCTACCCTGACCAAGCGCAGCTTTCTGCCATTGGTCGCCAATAACACGTTGTCCGTGGACGGCCGGCCCGCCCAGATCGTGAAGTACTACCTGATAGGCGGCCAGCGCAGCGCCAGCCGGATCGGCAGCGCGGGGCCGGTCACGTACTACTACCACGACCACCTGGGTTCCACCACCGCCAGCAGCGGCGGCGAGAGCACGCGCTACTGGCCGTATGGCGCAACCCGCAGCGGGAACATTGAGACAGCATATCGTTTCACAGGGCAACGTCAGGATGTGGCCGGACTGTACTTTTACCAGTCACGCTGGTATGATAGCGCGATTGGACGGTTCGTGCAGCCGGATCCGCTGGTACCTGATCCCGGCAATCCGCAAGCATTGAACCGATACAGCTATACGCTGAACAATCCGCTCAAGTACATGGATCCGACGGGACATTGGCCTGATCCTGTGCAATGGCTTCAGCGGCAAGTGGACAAACTGGTTGCCTCCGTTCAGGAATGGTTGTTCCTGCACGATCCTTGTACGTTAAGCATTGCTCCGGCCTGTGGTGGCCTCGTGCCATTCAAAGCAAACTCACCCGAAGAAATCGCGAAAAGCATAGCTAGCAGCAGCGGGATGCCACTGAGTCCCGAGACCCAAGAACAGCTTGCTCGATTCAGCGCCGCGTTTCGGGTTGGCGTGACAACTTGGAACCAATTCCAGGCAGCTACTGGCGGAGTATTCGAAAATCGGGAAGAGGCTGGCAATGGGTGGAACGCGTATAAGTTGTCAAAGGATTCGACGGATACCTTGGTACTCGGAAGACAACCGGATACTGCGAAGTGGGAGGGGACTGCAGGGTATCAAGTCCTGAACCTGCCAGAGTGGTCCATTCCAGTGAATGATTCATGGATTCAAGGCGGCATTGATCGGCACGCTACTTTCCGCGTAGTGTCCCCACTTGAGGGGAACTTGTGGAACGAGGAAAGAGACGCACCGACAGTGATGGCGCGAGAGCTGCAGATGCTGCTCAATGCCGGCTATCGGCAGGAGGGAGAATACTGGCGGCCACCAACACCATAAGACCGGGAGTAGTCAGTTGGTCGCTGAGGCAGCAAGGGAGGGTGTATCAACGAATTATCGATGATTGCAGAATGATCTGCACAAGGAGAAATCTGGAGGAAATCAGATGAGTCGATCAGTGAGTGATCTCCACACCGCCGTTAGGACACTGGAGACCCTGCATTCGGAAGGCTATGTGCACTATCCTATCTCATGCGAACTAGATCAGAGGATTGGGAAAGTTCTCGAGGATGTGGTCTCTCTGTCTGCCGCTGAAAGGTCCGAGGTTTCGGCGATGATTACCAAGCCATTCCTATACTTGACCTTCAGCGAGAGAATGGCGGTACTAGCCGTACGAGAGAATTCGCAAGCGCGATTATGGCAGGCTCTTCTAGCACAGGTTGTTGAGGACTTCCGCTGGGACTATCGCGAGAATCTCATGGTCTTAAGTGTGGTATATCATAGCGCCAAGAAAATCGGAGCAGATGCGAAGGAGTTGTTCCAGCGTGCAGCCGATCTGGCCGGGGCGCGCGCGGCCGACTACCTGCGAGCATTCAGTCTCCATCCGAGAAGCATTCGATCAATGGGCTATCGCGAGGTGATAGCAGAAGACGGTTTTCGTTATCAGCGTGATTGGTGAGCGTTGCATACCAGTCATGTCTGGCCAAGGGGTCTGATTCCGACCGACACATTGTGCCTGGGCCATGACAGGCAAGAGCCTAGCATCCCCAGCCTACCCGCAGTCTGAACGACTCGCTAGACCTATGTGACCACTTTCAGCTACGACGCGGCGGCTCGACTCACCTTGCGCAGCCCGTCAAGTACTACCTGGTCGACGGTCAGCGTATCGCCAGTCGCACGGGCAGCACGGGGTCGGTGACGTACTATTACCACGATCACCTGGGCTCGACCGTTAGCAGCAGCGGCGGCGAGTCCACGCGCTACTGGCCGTATGGCGCCACGCGCAGCGGCAGCCTGGGCACGGCGTATCAGTTCACGGGGCAGCGGCGCGAGGCGGGCGCGGGGTTGTACTTCTTCCAGTCGCGCTGGTATGATGGCGCGATTGGACGGTTCGTGCAGCCGGATCCACTCATTCCGGACTCCGGTAATCCGCAAGATCTGAACCGTTACAGCTACGCGCTGAACAACCCACTCAAGTATCGAGATCCAACTGGCCACTGGGTCGAGACGGCGTGGGATGTCCTGAACATCGGCTGGGATCTCTACGAGGTCAAGCAAGATCCCTCGCTGCTGAATATCGGCGCACTGGTAGTTGATGTGGGTGCAGCCGTGCTGCCGTTTGTGCCAGCCGGCGCGGGGCTGATCGCACGCGGGGGTAAGGCGGCGAAGGCGGCGGTGGAGGTCGCGGGTCATGCCGATGAGGTAGCAGAAGCCACCAAGATCGGGGGTAAGGTCGTAGAAGAAGCGGCGGTCAGTGCCGCGAAGCGCGCCGGTCGCCAAGTTAGCCGAGAAGTCGTTGAGCAAGCCATCAAGAGCAAAGTCGGGCCGGCGCGCGAACTATTGCGAGAGCGCATCCCTGGTACGGAGGTCCATCACCTGATTGAGCAACGCTTCGCCGAGAAATTTGGAGTCTCAGAAAGTGTATGGCGCTGATGGAATAAATCGTCTTGATTGGCTGGACGCTATCTGGCCCTACTTCGAAAAACTGGGGGTGGTGCGATGAAAAAGACCGCTCGCCTCTGGATCTCGTGGACTGATAGGTATGGCCAGCCACCAAAGACGGTAGAGCAGTTGACACGAGATAAACGACGCGCCAAGGAAATTCTGACTCAGGCTGGATGCGGGCATCTCTTTAATGAAGAACACGGATTAGAGTTGGATGTTGAAGTAGAAAGCCAGGAATTCAACATCCTCATCCAGGAACTACAAAAGGACCCCCATTTGGTCCCTCCAGGTGGTCTATACATTTGGCAACCATGCTCACGGCAGGACCTGGAATCGGCAGAGCTGCTGGTCTGGAGCCTGACCAATCAGGCGATCGAAGATGATTACGATGACCTCCATGTGGATGGGTATCAAGGAGGCCCCAGCGCTTCCTTTAGGCGGTGTCTGACCTGTGGTACAAAGCTTGAGCAGACTCGTGACCTAAAAGTCAACAAGCGTTTGATGCGGCACAAGGATATCTCGTTGACCTACGCGAATCAAGTGATCTTGTCTGAGTGGATCGGGCGCCTATTGCAGGAACACGACTTGACCGGCTTTGAGCTACGGTCGGTGCAGCACTACCGGAAGCCATATCAGGGCGAGCCCACGCTGTATCAACTGGTGATCACGCACACCCTTCTGCCGATGGCAGTGCCGCCCACCGAGTTCGAACAATTCCATTCTTGTGACATCTGTGGTCGCACAAGCCGCTTCCTCAAGCATACCCACTGGTGGGGGAAGATCCAGTATCGCGAAGACACCAATGTGTACTATCCCCACAGCGTGTCGGAGGCGCTCAAGGACTTCAATTACACCGCGGAATACTTTGGCGAGTTACGGGACGCCCATCGCTATGTGATCATCTCGCAACGGGTGTATCGGTTGTTGCGCGAGTATAAGGTGAAGAACTGGACGGCGATACCGGTGTATCTGGTGGAGTAGCGCCATGAAGCTGCGCGAGAAGCTGTGGGGTTGTCTGTTTGGCGTCATTTTGATGTTGGCTGGATTGCCTTTCTCAGGCCAAGTTGCCAGCCATGACCAGAACGGCAACCAAGTGGTGCGCAACAAGGGGGTGCCCAACCAGGAGCAAGTCCTGACCTGGGACGCCGAGAATCGCCTGAGCACCGTCACCTACACCAACCGCACGACCACTGGCGGCAGCGGCCAACTGCCGACCACCTGCAACGGCGTGCCCTGCAAACGGGTGTTCCTGCCGCTGGTCATGCAGCAGTCACCGGCCGAGCGCTACAGCTACGACGCTGACGGCGCCCGCGTCAGGAAGGAGACCAAGACCGAGGTTACGCGCACCATCGGGCCGCATTTCGAAGTAACAGTCGCGATCACGAATAGCCAGGCGCTCACGACGACGAAGTACTACGACTTCGGCGGGCAACGCATCGCGGTGCGGCAGAACGGGACGCTGAGCTACCTGCACGGCGATCACCTGGGCAGCACCTCGGTCACGACCAGCAACACCGGTGTAAAGACCAATGACGTGCGCTACTTCGCCTACGGCGGCCAGCGGTCGGGGAATCTGTTTGCCCTGCCGACCGATCACGCGTTCACCGGGCAAAAGTTGGACAGGAGTACGGGACTGATGTACTATGGCGCACGGTATTACGACCCTGCGCTGGGCATGTTCGTCTCGCCGGATTCGCTCATTCCAGACCCCGGTAATCCGCAAGATCTGAACCGCTACAGTTACGTGCGCAACAATCCATTACGATACACAGATCCGACGGGGCACTGCGTCACACCGCTGGGGATCCCTATTCCTGGTTGCTTCGAGTTACTTCTGCGGGCAGGCCAGCAAGTCGAAGCACTGGTCGTGCAGTATGGGCCCGCAGTGACCCAGCTTCTGCAGCAATGGGCAGACAAATTGCCGGCGTTGGTAGACAAGGCGGGGCAATTGATCAATGGCTCGCAGCAAGCAGCTTCGCAGGCCGGTAATACGGCCGATCCGGGTGGGTTTGACCCGAACAAATGGGGCAAGTGGGTGGAACGATCGGAGACAATGAGCGATCGCGCACGTGCCTATCAAGAGCATGTTACTGGCAGAGCAGATAACAGAGTCTTCCAGGTTGATGGGGTCAATTTCGACGGAATTCGTGACGGGACCCTGCTGGATGCAAAGGGGTACTACAAGCAGTTCATTGATTCATCAACTGGATCGTTCAAGGCCTGGTGGCAAGGCGCTGACGATATCGTTCAGCAAGCACAGCGTCAAATAGAGGTGGCAAAAGGGACTCGGATTGAGTGGCATTTCAACGAAGCAGAGACCCTGGAAGCCGTACGCAAGCTGTTTGCCGAGAAAGGTATTGGGCAGGGTATCACCTTGATCTTGGATCAAATGCCATGACGAACTCCATGTAGCGGGAGGTCTTATGTCTGATAATCTATTGCGCTTGATTCCTGACGTACCGGGATATGTGCCGTCAAATGATAGAGTTGCCGTTGCGGTTACTATTCTATGCGGTTCGAATAAGGACGCAAGAGTCGAGGTGCAGGTGTATCCAGAGATACGGTTTGTCGATCAAGGCAGTAATTTTGAGGCTATGCATTGCTCTTGTTGCGGAGTAGAACTGGATCTGGCCTGGTGGGGGCAAGCAATGGATCGGGCAGCACAGAACCGATTCGTAGATCTCTCAGTACGAATGCCATGCTGTGGGTGTGCAGCGAGCCTAAACGATATCCGATATCACTGGCCTGCCGGCTTTGCTCGATTCTGTATTACCATCAGCAATCCGCCGTCTAACATCGATGGGGCGACTCTGCAGTCACTAAATGAGGTTCTGGTTACGACTCTCCGCCAGATCTGGGTTCATCGCTAAAGGCTATGCTTTTTCCACCACCGGTCCGACGAGCAAGCCTGGTGCGTCCTGCTATTGGCCGATCTCTTGACTGTATCCACGGTGTTTCACCTGGGCCGTGACTGGCTGGACGCCAGCGCCACCAACAGCACGGTCGCGCTCAGCGGCACGTTAACAACACAACGCTAACGGTAACCAGACCGTGCGCAACCGGGGCGTGCCCAACCAGGAGCAGGTGTTGACCTGGGACAGCGAGAATCGCCTAAGCGCGGTCACCTACACCAACCGCACGGCAACCGGCAGCGGCGGCGGCAGTTTGCCCACCACCTGCAACGGTGCGCCGTGCAAACGGGTCTATTTCCCGCTAGTCATGCAGCAGACGCCGGCCGAACGCTACAGCTACGACGCCGACGGCGGCCGCATCAGAAAGGAGACCCAGACCGAGGTAATCCGCACCATCGGGCCGCACTTCGAGGTGACGGTCGCGATCACGAACAGCCAAGTGCTTACGACGACGAAATACTACGACTTCGGCGGCCAACGCATCGCGGTGCGGCAAGTCGTTGGGGCGAACCAGACGTTGAGCTACCTGCACGGCGATCACCTCGCCAGCACGTCGGTCACGACCAGCAACACTGGCGCGAAGACGAACGATGTGCGCTACTACGCCTACGGCGGGCAGCGGTCAGGAAACGTGCTGAACCTGCCGACCGATTATGCGTTCACCGGGCAGAAACTCGACAGGAACACCGGGCTGCTGTACTATGGCGCGCGGTACTACGATGGCGCGCTGGGGATGTTCATCTCGCCGGATCCGCTCGTGCCGGATCCGGGGAATCCGCAGGCCCTGAATCGGTACGCTTACGCGGCGAACAATCCACTCGGCCGCGTGGATCCCACGGGCCATGCGCCCCAATCGGTGGCTCCGATTATCGATTTCTCCCGACTGCAACTAGATATTTCAAACTGGCCGCAGTTGGCGAGGGCGTTGGCGGTTGTCCCCAGCGCGGTTATTGGTTTGGTAGTTGATAACGAGCGCCAAGTGATTAGGGGCCGCACGCCAGAGGAGCAGGTGTCTGATGTCATCGGACTCGCCAACCCGCTGAGCATCGTAGGGCCGGCGGCAGGTATTGGGGAGAAGTTGGTCGCAGAGGGCGGTGAAGCAGCGGCTAAGGCTGCTGCATCGGAAGCCCCGCGTGTCTTCTGGTCCGGGGGCCGACTTGCGAGAGAGGCGGCGGAGACCTGGGCTCGAGCGCATGGCGCGACGACACTTGAGATGACTCCTGAAGGCCGCCTGCTTGAAACAGCTATACTTCACACGGTCACAAGTTGCGCTTTTTCAAAGGTCTGAAAGCGGAGGGTCAGCAACGAGTCCAAGGCGGCTTTGTGGGTCGTGTGGGTTTCGTTCAGGCACTGTGTAATTGCGGCCTTGAAGGCCGTGAAGTCGGCATAGTATTTCGAGTACAGCACTTGTTTCTTGACGAACTTCCACAGGCGCTCAATGAGATTGAGGTTGGGCGAGTAGGCTGGCAGAAAACACAACTCGATGTGTAGATGAGCCGCCAAGTCCTGGACGAGCGCACATTTCTGGTAGCGGGCATTGTCCAAGAAGCGGGTGATGGGGACGGCCAGTTGCAGGGCCGCCAATTGGCGCAGCAGTTCACACACGCTCTCGGCGGTGATGTAGCTGTCATTGGGCACCATGACCAGTTCATGGGTGACCGCATTCAAGGCCGCCAAGACATTGAAGCGTTGCCGCCCGGCCGGGGCCTGAATGAAGAGGCGCACGAAGGACCACAAGAAGCCGAGGAAGGGCGCCAAGACAAAGTGGGCGGCATCCACGAAAAAGACGGCGCGCGTGCCCGCCTGGGCTTCGGCCAGACGCGGTGCGAGTTGGGCTGCCAGGTAGGCCGCTTGTTCATCCAGATCCGCTTTGGCCGGCAGCATCCCGACTTTGCGGCAGCGCATGCCCAAGGTGTCGTGGAGGAAATGGCGGATTTGCGGCGCACTGCGTTTGATGCCCGTCAACTGTTCGATCTCGCTCTGGGCTTCTTTGATCGTGGCGGGCGGGTGCTCCCGAAAATGCGCTTCCAGGCTGGATGCATGGGCCAGCAGGGCACTGGTCGGACGATAACTGGCGCGTTCCTTGAGCTTGGCGATGCCGCCTTCCTGGTACAAGCCAAAGTAGTCCCGCATGGTGTTCTCGGACACCCCGGCCAGTTCGGCAATCTGGGCGTGCGGTAGGTTGTGGCTCTTGAGCCACAACGTCTCCATGCGCCGTTGGACGATGGGGTCGGGATATTCATACCGCTCGCGATTGAGCGCGGCCTGGATGTCGGGGGTGAATTCAAGTTGTATTGTCATGCGAACCATCATAGCATAGTCGCGGGAAAACACCGAAAAGCGCAGTTTATTCCCGTGAGCAGTATAGCAAAGGATTGGACGACCGAGGCGTTACCCAAATGGAAAGAGGCATCGCGGGCCTTTGCAGAGGCGGCGGAGGGAGAAGTACACGTATTCCACAATGCGGCTACTGTGCGACTGGAGAGCATTTGGCGCGAGGTAGAGTATCCCGTACTGCGAACCAACTCAAAGGTGACCAAGATCATCTACCATATCCTGATGGAGGACGGAACCGAAGTGGTCGTTCCGTAGAGCCCGGAGGTGACCTGGTGTTTACCATCCCACGAGCGAACGTAATCGAATGTGACGAGGGATTCTCAGTGGAGGTATTGGGTCGAGCAGGATTACACTATCGAGAGCCTCCCCGAGAAATGTTTATTGATTCAGAAGTGTTGGCGGGGCCATCCGGATTGGTCGTGTACTCAGGTACGATTCGCGGATGGGAGCCGCCATATGACAAGGAGGTGATTGGCGAGGATAAGCGTCGCCAGATACTGGACAATATCCGAAGAGCATTCTGTTTTCGAGCCTTACAGATTCAGATCGCGTGAGCAGTGATGGTCGGTGGAGAGCCCGATGCCAGCCGCCACCATCGCCTTCGACCTTACCCAAGCGCGCCTACCTGCCGCTGATCGCAAAGCCAGAATCGGCCTGTCAGATGCCAGTCGAGCATACGATGCCGCTCGAGCGTTACAGCTACGACGCTGACGGCGTGCGTGTCAGAAAGGAGACGAAAACCGAGGTAACCCGCTACATCGGCCCGCACTTCGAGGTGACGGTCGCGATCACGAACAGCCAGGTGCTCACGACCACCAAATACTACGACTTCGGCGGGCAGCGCATCGCCGTGCGGCAAGTCGTTGGGGCGAACCAGACGTTGAGCTACCTGCACGGCGATCACCTCGGCAGTACGTCGGTGACGACCAACAACAGCGGGGCGAAGACCAATGATGTGCGTTACTACGCTTACGGCGGGCAGCGATCGGGCAACCTCCTCGCCCTACCGACCGACCACACGTTCACCGGGCAGAAGTTGGACAGCGGCGCAGGGCTGATGTATCATGGTGCACAATACCCCGGCGGATGATCTCCGATAGGGGGCATCCATCGCGCGAGGTGCGTCCTTGATGATTCCCGAAACGATGCTCGTCTGGCCCCTGTACGGCGCCGGGCTGGAAAATTTCGGCCTGGACGGCCGGCCGGTCCGCTGGCCGACCCCCCGGCCGGCCGCCGACCAGATCCTCGTCCGCTCCGATGCGGTCGGCCTCTGCTATTCGGATGTCAAGATCATCCGGCAAGGCGGCGGACACCCGCGGCTCTACAATCGCGATCTGCGCGCCAACCCGGTGGTGCAAGGCCACGAGGTGGCGCTAACTGTCGTCGCGGCGGGCGAGGCGTGGCGCGACCGCTTTCCGATCGGCCAACGCCTGGCGCTGCAGGCCGACATCTACTACCGCGGGCTGAACCTGGCCTATGGCTACGTCTTCATGGGCGGCCTGGCGCAATACAGCTTGCTCGGCCCGGCCATCCTCGACGGCGACGAGGGGTGCTACGCGCTCCCGACGCCCTCCGGCCTGGGCTACGCCGAAGTCGCGCTCACCGAGCCGTGGGCGTGCGTCGAGGCGGCCTACGTCCCGCGGCGCCGGCTACACATCAAGCCCGGCGGCATCCTTTGGCTGCTCGGCCGGCCGGGGCTGGAAGGCGCGCCCTACCAGATCGGCCAAACCTTCGCCCACGGCCTCCCCACTCGGATCGTCGCTACGAACGTCCCGGACGCGCTTTGCTGCCAGGTCGCCTGGCCCGAGGCGGAGATCCACAACGACATCGCCCCGGCGGATTACGCCGCGCTGATGCAGGCCGAAGCGCCCGGCGGCTTCGACGATGTGATCGTCCTCGACCCCGACCCTGAACGGCTGGACGCCCTGCCCCCCGTCGTGGCCCCCGGCGCAACCATCTCGCTGGTGGGCGAGCGGCCGCTGGGCCGGCCTGTGCAGGTGGATGTGGGCCGCGTGCACTACGACTACGTGACCTACCTCGGCACGCGCGGATGGGATGTGAGCGCGGCGTATGGCGCCGGGCGCAACCGGGCCGAGTTGCGCGGCGGCGGGGTCGCCTGGGTGGCGGGCGGCGGCGGCCCAATGGGTCGGATGCACCTGCAGCGCATGTTGGAGCTGCCGCACGGCCCCCGCAAGATCGTCGTCGCGGAGACGAACCTGGCGCGCAGCCCGGAACTGCTGACCGATTTCGGCCCGCTGGCCCGCTCGCGCGGGGTTGAGCTGATCGTCCTCAACCCCAGACAGATGGCGGCCGGGGCGTTTCAGGATGCGTTGGCCCAGGCGCACGGCGGCCGCGGCTTCGACGACATCGTGGTGATCGTCGCCAGCGTCCCGGCCATCGAGGCCGCCATGCCGCACCTGGCCCCCGATGGGCTGCTGGTGATCTTCGGCGGGCTGGCGCGCGGCACGACCGCCCGGCTCGACCTGTCGAACATCACCCTCGGCGCGGCGCAGATGACCGGCTCGGCCGGCTCCGCGCTCCGCGATCAGCTCAGTGTGCTGAACAAAGTGGCGGCGGGCCATCTTTCGACCGCCAGCGCCGTCGCGGCGGTCGGCGGGCTGGCTGCCGCCCGCGACGGGATGCAAGGGTTGATGGACGGCCGCTTCCCCGGCAAGATGGTGATCTATCCGCAGGTCGAGGCGTTCCCGCTCACCGCGCTGGCCGACCTCAAGACGGCCGCACCGGCGGTCTATGACCGACTCGGTGAAGGCGGGGCCTGGACGCGCGAAGCGGAAGCGGAGTTTCTGCGTATATTTGCGCCGGAGGTCTATTCCTGACATGAGGGAAGCGATCATATTCGGCGCGGGCAACATCGGCCGCGGATTCATCGGTCAGCTCTACAGTGAATCGGGCTATGCGGTGACGTTCGTGGATGTGGATCAGCCGTTGCTGGACGCGCTGAACCGGCGGGGGGAATACACGATTCGGCTGGTGACGAACGAACGGAGCGAAGAGGTCACGGTCGGGCCGGTGCGGGCGCTGCACGCGGCCGACCAGGAGGCAGTGGCCGAAGCGGTCGCCCGCGCGGAGATCGGCGCGACCGCGGTGGGCGCGGCCGTGCTGAAGCACATCGCGCCCCTTATCGCGGCCGGCATCGCGCAGCGCAAGGGAACCGGCGTGGCCGCGCCGCTCAACCTGATCGTCTGCGAAAACCTCAAGGGCGCGGCGGCGACCCTGCGGGAACTCACGCAGGCGGCCTTGCCGGCCGAGGATCACGGCTTCATGGCGGCGTCCATCGGCTTCGTGGACACCGTCATCGCGCGCATGGTGCCGCCGTTGACCCCGGAACTCCGGGCGCAAGACCCCAGCCTGATCCTCGTCGAGCCGTACAAAGAATTGCCCGTGGATCGGGCCGGTTTCGTCGGCGAGCCGCCGGCGATTGTCGGGATGATCCCCTACGCGCCCTTCGCCTTCTTCACCGAGCGCAAGCTCTACATCCACAACGCCGGGCACGCGATGCTGGCTTACCTGGGCTACCAGGCCGGTTACGAATATGGCTACGAAGCATTGGCCGATGATGAGATCTATTTCCAGGCGCGCGGCGCGATGGAAGAATCCGCGCTGGCGCTAACGCGGAAGTATCATCCCCCGGCCGGCGCGCTCCTGGCGAACATTGATGACCTGCTCCGGCGCTTCGGCAACCAGGCGCTGGGCGACACGATCCTGCGCCTGGGCCGTGATCCGATCCGCAAGCTGGCCCCCGCGGATCGGCTGGTGGGCGCGGCGCGCAACGCCCTGGCCGAAGGGGTTACGCCGACGCACCTGGTCACGGGGATCGCGGCCGGCCTGCGCTTCGATCATCCCGATGATCCCATCGCCCAGGAGTTGCAGACGCGGCTGCGTCGAGACGGGGCCGGCCGCGTGTTGGAGGAGGTCTGCGGGCTGGCGCCGGGCGAGCCGCTGCGCGAGATGGTGACGGCGCGGTATCAGATTGCGTAGCGCAAGTTGGCAACTTGCGCTACCGCGCTGCCGCGATCTCCGCGCGCACCCACTCATCATCCTCGACCGCGGCTCGCGCCGCCAACGACTCGGCCGCGACGCGGCCGCCGATCCGGCCCAACGCCCAGGCCGCGTGCCCGCGGACGAGCGGTTCGGCATCGGTTAGCAGCCCAATCAGCGCGGGCACGGCGGCAGGATCGCCCCAGTTGCCGGCCGCGACGCACGCGTTGCGCACCAGCCCACGGCGCTTCGTCCGCAGGACGGCCGTCCCGCGGAAACGCGCCCGGAACGCCCCCGCGTCGAGCGCCAGCAATTCCAGTAACGGGAGCGCCCCCCGCGCCGGATCGGCCGGCCAGACTTCCCGACTGGCTGGCGTCGCGATCCGGTTATACGGACAGACCTCCTGGCACACATCGCACCCGAAGACCCAGTTGCCCATGAGCGGCCGCAGCTCCCGCGGGATCGCCCCGCGCAGCTCAATGGTGAGATAGGAGATACAGCGCCGTGCATCGAGCGCGCGCGGCGCGACGAACGCGCGCGTCGGGCAGGCATCCAGGCAGCGCGTGCAGCGGCCGCATTGGTCCGCCTGTCCCCCAGTCCCAGGAGTCGCTGCAACTGTCACGCTGAGCGGGTTGGCGGCGCGCGATGCGTCGCGGCGTGACCCCAGCGAAGCGTCTCGCTCGCCGAAAGGAGAGGCTTCGCTAGGGTCTCGCCGCGACTGGCGTTGGCGTGTTAACCCGCTCAGCATGACCGCGCGCGGCGCGTCACTCGCCGCCCCATAGGGAGAGGAGGGCCGGGGAGCAAGGTCCGCCTCGCCAACCATGAGTTGCTCCGGGACGGCCAGCGCCGCGAGGAAGGTCCACGACCCCAGCCCCGGCGTGATAAGGCAGGTGTTGCGTCCCACGAAGCCGAGGCCGGTCTGCGCTGCGAAATCGCGCTCCAGCAGCGGCGCGGTATCCACGCACGCCCGGCCGAGCGTCATCCGCCCCGTGCGCGCCCGGATGAACGCATCGAGCGCAAAGAGACGGGCCTTGACGACATTGTGATAGTCCGCGGCCCACGCGTAGCGCGCAAAGCGGCCATGCGCGGGGTCGGCCCATGTTGGGGGCAGCGGGCCAGGGTTATAATGGATCGCCAGCAGGATCAGGCTGGCCGCGTCTCCCAGCCAGATGGCCGGATCGAGCCGTTCGGCCGCGCGCGCGGCCAGATAGGCCATCTCGCCGGCATAGCCGGCCGCCAGCCAATCGGCGAGCGCGGCGCCGTGCGCCGGCGGGCCGAGCGGGATGATCCCCGCGCGGTCGAAGCCGAGGGTGCGCGCGTGCGCCAGGATGTCGTCGGATAGCGTCATAGGCCCCATTATACCGCACGCCGCACCAGGAGAGGAATGCCTCTAATGGGCGAGGTATGCCGTGACTGACGGCCGCCCGGCGATAAGTCGTCCGGGCTACCAGGCAGCGCCCCGTGAACGGGGCTGGATTCGGTGTTAGCGCGTCGCTTAGCCCGGTTGACCGGGCGCCGCTTGGTAGCACGAGCCATTCACACCTGCACTGCACCTGCGGTGTGCGCAGGTGCAAGTGTCGACTACCTTCGACTACGGCCACATGCTTCGACTGCGCTGCGCTCCGCTCAGCAGACGTGGCCTCCGCTCACGCGAAGCGTGCCTCCGCTTGCCTGACTGCGTAACTTCTGTCAGTTATCCACTATCCGTGACTGCGCGGTATAATGTCATCATGTCCATCGAATCCGCGCTGCAGGCGCTCCGTTTCGAGCCGCAGTTCATGCGCAATGTCGCCCGTTGGGCGCGCGTGCCGGCGCGGGCGGCGCGTTTCGCCCCCTTCCCACCCGGCCTCGACCGCCGCCTGATCGAGGCGTTGGCCGCGGCCGGGGTACGCCAGTTCTACACGCACCAGGCCGATGCCGTGACTGCCGGCCTGGCCGGGGAGCATATGGCGGTCGTCACCCCGGCCGCCAGCGGCAAGACCCTCTGCTACAACCTGCCGGTTCTCCACCGCCTCCTGGCCGATGACATAAGTCGGGCGCTCTATCTCTACCCGACGAAGGCGCTGGCGCAGGATCAGTTGGCCGGGCTGCGCGATCTGATTGACCGGTTGGCCCCAGTTCGTAGTGACGACTTCAGTCGTCCGCCTCGGCCCAGAGTGACTGAAGTCGCTACTACAAACACCGGTCTGATCTGCGCCACCTACGACGGCGACACCCCTTCCGCGCAGCGCAGCAAGGTGCGCGACGCGGCACGGATCGTGCTCTCGAACCCGGACATGCTGCACACCGGCATCCTGCCACAACATCCGCGCTGGGCCGCGTTCTTCGCCAACCTGACCGCGGTCGTAGTTGACGAGATGCACATCTACCGCGGGGTCTTCGGGTCGCACGTGGCGAACGTGCTGCGCCGGCTGCGCCGGATTTGCCGCTTCTACGGCAGCGCCCCGCGTTTCTTCCTGGCGTCAGCCACCATCGCCAACCCCCAGGAGTTGGCCGAGCGCCTGGTCGAGGCGCCGGTCACAGTGATCGGCCCCGACCGGGACGGCGCGCCGCAGGCCGCAAAGGAGATCATTTTCTACAACCCGCCCCTGCTCGACCCCGGCCTGGGCATCCGGCGCAGCGCCAGCCTGGAGGCCGCCGACCTGGCCGCGCACTTCGTGCGCCACGATGTTCAGACCATCGTTTTCGGCCGCGTCCGCCTGACCACCGAGCTGATCCTGACCTACCTCCGCCAGATACTCGAAACGAACCGTATGCCCCGCACAGACGACGCTCATCATTCATCATTCATCATTCATCATTCAGTCCGCGGCTACCGCAGCGGCTACCTGCCGGCGGAGCGCCGTGAGATCGAGCGTGGGCTGCGCGATGGTTCGGTGCGCGCGGTGGTCGCCACCAACGCGCTCGAGCTGGGGATTGACATCGGCCAGATGGGCGCGGCGCTGCTGGCCGGCTATCCGGGCACGATCGCCAGCGCGCGCCAGCAGATGGGCCGCGCCGGCCGCCGCGACGAGACATCGGCCGCCCTCTTTATCGCCACCGGCGAGCCGCTCGACCAATACCTGATCGCGCACGCGGAATATCTGCTCGACCGGACGCCGGAGCACGCCCGCCTCAACCCCGACAACGCGGTGATCCTGGGAGGCCATCTGGCCTGCGCCGCGGCCGAACTGCCGTTCGAGGCCGGCGAGACGTTCGGCCGGCCGGGCGATCCAGCCGGCCAGGAGATCGTCCAGCCGCTGCTCGATGAGTTGGTCGCGGCGGGCAAGCTGTATCGTTCGGGAGATCGCTTCTTCTGGGCGGGCCAGGGCGCGCCCGCGGCGACGATCAGCCTGCGCAGCAGCTCGGCCGACCGCGTGCTCATCCAGGCGCCGGACGGGACGGGCAAGCCGCAAGTCATCGGCGAGATCGAACGTTCCGCTGCGCCGCTCTTCGTCTACGAAGGCGCCATCTATCTGCACGAGGGGACGAGCTACCTGGTGGAGCGTCTCGATTGGGAAGCCGGCGTCGCGTCCGTCCGCCCCGTCGAAGCCGACTTCTACACCCGCCCCCAAATGAGCGAAGGGGTCGAAGTGCTGGCAGTGCGGGAAACGACCGGCGACCAACGACCGGCGACCGACGACCGACAACTGACAACTGGCGACCAGCCCAATTCTGCAATCTGCAATCTGCAATCTGCAATCTTCCGCTCCTGGGGCGATCTCCGCGTGGTCCGCCGGGCGACCGGCTACCGGATCGTGCGCCGGGGAAGCAACGATCTGCTCGGCTTCGGGCAAATTGACCTGCCGGAGCACGCATTCGAGACGGAAGGCTGCTGGATCGAGCTATCCGAGGGGCTGATCGAGCAGCTCAAGGCCGCCGGGCTGTGGCTGTCCGATCCCAACGACTACGGCCCGAACTGGCCCCGGCAGCGCGACGCGGCCCGCGCGCGCGACGGCTACCGCTGCCAGGGGTGCGGCGCGGCCGAGCTGGGTGGCCGGCAGCACGATGTCCACCACCGCATCCCCCTCCGCGCCTTCGTGGCCGACCCGACCCGGCGCGGGGACGGTTTAAACCGTCTGCCGGCCGAGCGCGCCTGGGAGGCCGCCAACGTGTTGGAGAACCTGGTGACGCTCTGCGCCGCGTGCCATCACCGGGCCGAGGCGAGCGTGCGCATCCGCTCTGGGCTGGGGGGGCTGGCCGCGCTGCTGGTCGGCGTCGCGCCGATCTTCCTGATGTGCGACCCCGGCGATCTGGGCATGGTCGTCGAGCCGCAAGCGCCGGTCAGCGGACGGCCCACCATCACCATCTTCGAGCAGACCCCCGGCGGCGTGGGCTACGCCGAGCAATTGTATCGCTCGTTGCCGCAGGTGATGGCCGCGGCGCGCGATCTCGTGGCCGGCTGCCCCTGCTTGCATGGCTGCCCGAGCTGCGTCGGCCCGGTGCTGGAGCACGACAACATACTGGATGCTAAGGCGCTGGCGCGCGCGATCCTGGAGAGAATCACGCCTGGGGTTGCCTTGCCAACCGGCGCAACCGTGTTATAATGCCAGCAACTTTTCTCAGCCCTCCTGCCGGGTTCTCAACCGGTGATCTCGCCAGGATAGCCACTTTTCATCTTCAGAGAAAGGATCACGGCGATGAACGCTCCGATTTCGGTTGAACCGATCACCGATCCCAAAGGCATCCTGGAGTTGGTGAAGTTCCCGTTCAAGTTGTACAACAGCGATCCCAACTGGGCGCCCCCCTTCATCGAGGAGCGCCGCGATTTCTTCGATCCCAAGAAAAACCCGTTCTATGAGCATGCCCGCTATCAACTCTTCCTGGCGCGGCGCAACGGCGAGGTCGTCGGTACGATCGGCGCGGTCGTCAACGACAACCACAACACCTTCCACGACGAGCGGATCGGCGCGTTCGGCTTTTTCGAGTCGGTGAATGACCAGGCGGTGGCGGATGCGCTGCTCGACGCGGCCGAGGGTTGGGTGCGCAGCCAGGGGATGACCGTGATCCGCGGGCCGCTTAACTTTTCCACCAACGACGAGGTAGGCACGCTGATTGACGGCTTCGACGAGCCGCCCATGGTGATGATGACCTACAACCCGCGCTACTATCCCGCGCTGATCGAAGGGCACTGCTATACCAAAGCGATGGATCTGTTCGCCTGGATCGCGGACGGCATCGAGGAGTCGTTGAAGCGCGCGCCGCAAAAGCTGTTCACGGTCGCAGAAAAGGTGGTTCAGAAGGAAGGGATCCGGCTCCGCGAACTGGATCGCAAGAACATTGCGCGCGACATCGCCCTCATCAAGCAGATCTACAACGGCGCGTGGGAGAAGAACTGGGGCTTCGTGCCCCTGACCGACCACGAGATTGACCACCTGGTCAAGGCGCTGCTGCCGCTGATTGATACGCGGCTGATCTTCCTGGCCGAGACGGCCGACGGCGAACCGATCGGCGTTTCTCTCACCCTCCCCGATTTGCATCAGGCGCTCAAACGCGCCGGCGGCGGCCGGATGTACCCCTTCGGCCTGCTGAAATTCCTCTGGCACAAGCGGAAGATCAACCAGGCGCGGCTCCTTATCATGGGCGTGATCGAAAAGTATCGCGGCCGCGGGGTGGATGCCTATTTCTACCTGACGACAGCGCGCAAGGCGGCCGAATACGGCTACAAGCGGCTGGAAGGCTCTTGGATCCTGGAGACCAACACGATGATGAACCGTATCATCGAGCGGCTGGGCGGCGTGAAATACAAAACCTATCGCATCTACGAGAAGCCGCTATGAAAGTGCTGGTGACGGGCGGCACCGGGTTCGTCGGCTCGCAGCTCGCAGCGGCGCTCGTCCGTCGCGGGGATCAGGTGCGGGTATTGCGCCGCGCCAACTCCGACCTGATCGCCCTGCGCGACATCCCCGGCATCGAACATGTGATCGGCGACATCCTGGAGCCAGAGGCGGTCGGCCGGGCCGTCGCCGGCTGCGACCTGGTCTTTCACGTGGCCGCGCTCTCCTCCTACTGGCGCGCCCAACGCGACGCCATCTATCGCATCAACGTGGAGGGCACGCGCACGGTCATGGAGGCGTGCCTGACGACGCGCGTGCCGCGCGTCGTTTTCACATCTTCGGTCGCGGCCATCGGGATGCGGCCCGACGGCCGGTCGGCCGACGAGACCACAGTCTTCGACAAGGCCAGCGCCCGCCTGGCGTATGCCGATAGCAAACATCAGGCCGAAGCGGTGGTGGGCCGGCTGGTCAAGCTGGGGCTGGATGCCGTCATCGTTAATCCCGCCGCGGTCTTCGGCCCCGGCGACCACCATCAGATTTCCGGCAGCATGATCGTCGAGTTCGCCCGGCGCAGCCTGCCGGCGGTTCCCCCCGGCGGCCTGTGCGTGGTGGATGTGGATGCGGTCGTCCAGGGTCATCTGGCTGCTGCGGCGCGCGGCCGCACGGGCGAGCGCTATATCCTGGGCGGCGAGAATCTTTCGATGGGCGAGATCGCGGCCGTGGTCTGCGGCGTGGTGGGCCGGCCTCTCCCACGCTGGACGATCCCGGCCTGGGCGCTGCCGCCCGCCGCGCTCGCGATTGACGCGTTCAACCGGCTCAACCCCAAGCCGCCGACGGTCAGCGGCGACCAAACCCGGCTGAGCGCGCACAACCTCTTCTTCGATTCGAGCAAAGCCGTGCGCGAGCTGGGCTATCCCCTGCTGCTTTTTCGCGGGGCGGTCGAGCGGGCCTATGCCTGGTACAAGACACATGGTTATGTCATGTGACCGATGAAACTTGATGCGTGACGCAGTTCCTCACGTTTCACGTTTGACGGATTACGTATCTCACATCACGTATCACGCAAGGAGACTTTATCGTGGATCTTTTCGACAAATGCTATAACTTCACCGAAGCCAAGGCGGCGATTGCAGCCGGCATCTATCCCTATTTCCTGCCGTTGACCGGCAACGAAGGTACCGAAGCCGTCTTTCGCGACAAGCGCCTGATCATGTGTGGCTCGAACAACTACCTGGGGCTGACGGTAGACCCTCGCGTGCGCCAGGCGGCCACCGAAGCGATCGCGAAATTCGGCACCAGTTGCACCGGCTCGCGTTTCCTCAACGGCAACCTGGAATTTCACGAACAACTCGAACACGAGCTGGCTGACTATGTCGGTAAAGAGGCCGCGCTTGTCTTCTCCACCGGGATGCAGGTCAACCTGGGGACGATCAGCGCGCTCGTGGGCCGGGGAGATTATGTCATCCTGGACAAGGAAGATCATGCCAGCATCGTGGATGGCGCCATGCTCAGCTTCGGTGAGACCAAGCGCTTCGCACACAACGACCTGGACGATCTGGAGCGGCTGCTGAAGCGGTTACCGGCCGACAAAGGCAAGCTGGTGGTGGTGGACGGCGTCTTCTCGATGGGCGGCGATCTGGCCCCGCTCGATCAGATCGTGCCTTTGTGCAAGCAGTACGGCGCACGGCTGATGGTGGACGACGCGCACGGCATCGGTGTGACGGGCGGCGGTCGCGGCACCGCCTGGCAGTTGGGCGTCACCGCAGGGGTGGACCTCATCATGTCCACCTTCTCGAAATCGTTCGCCTCGTTGGGTGGCTTTGTGGCCGGGGATGAGCAGGTCATCCATTATATCAAACATCACGCCCGTTCCCTCCTCTTCAGCGCCAGCATCCCGCCTTCCAACGCGGCCGCCGCCCTGGCCGCGCTCAAGATCATGCGCGAGGAACCGGAGCGCGTGACGCGGCTCAATGCGATCGGCGACTACATGCGCGCCGGTTATCGGCGACTGGGCTTCAACACAGGCCCTTCGGTCACGCCGATCATCCCGATCATCATCGGCGATCGGATGCGTACGGTCATGATCTGGCACATCCTGTTCGAGGCTGGCGTGTTTGTCAATCCGGTTTTGACGCCGGCCGTGCCCGCCGGCATGGATCTGCTGCGCACCAGCTACATGGCGACCCACACCGATGCGCAATTAGATAAAGTGCTGGGCATCTTTGCGCAAGTAGGAAAGCAAGTGGGCCTGATCTAACATCCGCTCTCTAGTTCCGAGGAGGCCGCACATGACACCGCCCGAGCTGATCCCGAATGAAGTGTTGTTGTCAGAGGCGCCCGGTCTGACCCCCCGGCAGATCAAGGTTCTGAAAGATGCCTGGATCGTGACCGCCCAGGAATTCGTCGCACTGGCGCAATGCCCGGATGTCGTGCGCAAACCATTGGCGCGGGCGCTCAATGTGGACCTGGCCGGGCTTGACGCCCTGGCGCAAGCGGCCGAGCGTGTGATCCCGGCCACACGCGATGTCCGCAGCCTTCAGCTTGGCCTGGAGGCGGCGCAGGCCGACTATGGCCGCGGGGCGATGCTCGACGAGCCGGCCGAAGAAGCGGCCCGCCGGCGCAGCCTACCGCCCTATGAGCCGGCAGGCGCGCGCAAGGTGCTGGCGCCAGCCGGCGACCTGCTCGACCAGTTGCCGGAGCTGCGCAGCCAGGGAGGTCGGGGCACGTGTGTCGCCCACGCGACGCTGGCTCTGCGCGAGCAGTTGGAGATCGCCGCGGGCGCGCCGAAGAACATCAATCTATCGGAGCAGTTCGTCTACTGGTGGTGCAAGGCGCACGACGGCATCCCGGCCACGTCCGGCACCTATGTCGCGGTCGCGCTGCGTTGCCTGCGGGAGCTGGGCGCGCCCCTGGAAGAGATGTGGCCCTACGTAAGCGACCCGGTCGGGCCGGACGAGGGGCAGGGGCCGCCGCCCGCCGGTTGCGCTAACGGCGACCCGGCCCTGCGCACCGCACGCACCATCGAGCTGAACCCGTCGGACATCGGCGGGATCAAGACCTGCCTGGCCGAAGGCCGGGCCGTGGCCTTCTCGGTGCCGGTCTTCGACAGTTGGTACTATTCGGGGGCGTCGCGGCGGTGGGGCAAGATCACCCTGCCGCTGCCCGGCGAGGCCGAAGATGGCGGGCACGCGATGACCCTGGTGGGGTATCAGGATGATCCGGCCGCGCCCGGCGGCGGCTATTTCCTGGTGCGCAACTCCTGGCAGCCGTGGTCATACGATGGCGTATGGCAAGAGGGTTATGGCGCAATCTCTTACGCGTACATTAGCCGCCACGCCAATGCCGTCTTCAGCGCGGTGCGTCTCGAAGGCGCAGCAATCTATGGCCGCGACGCGCTGGCCGACGATGGCCGCCGCCCCCTGGCGCGGCCGAGCTGGAATAGCCCCGATATCTGGCTGCGGCAGGATGACCTCAGTCTGACGGGGGAGCATCAGACGGCGCGGCGCGGGGAGTTGAACGCGGTCTTTGCGCGGGTCTTCAACCGGGGGCCGGCCTATGCGTACAACGCGCCGTGCGAGGTCTTCGTCGCGCCTCTCGCCCCGTGGATCCGCCCCGCAGATTGGCAGCGCATCGAGCAGACCACCGCCCCGCGCATCGCGCCGGGCCACTACGTCTTCGGACCGATCTTCTGGCGCGTGCCGGCCGATGGCCCCGCACAGGTCGCCTATCGGGTGCGGCTCACCGGCGAGGCGGAGCAGCCGTCGCCCGTCTATAGCGCGCTGGTGTTCGAGCGCCACCTGTGGCTGGCCGAGGTCGCGGCGGGCGGGACGGTCGAGATCGCGTTCGACGCCTATGGCCTGGACGCGCCGGGGCAGACCACGACCCTGCGGATCGAACGCGAGGATCTGCCCGCGGGCGTAGCGATTTCAGCGATCACGCTCGACCCCGGCGGAGCGGAGGGGAGCCGGATGCCCGCGCCGCCGGAACCCGCCGCCACCCTCGCGGCCGGCGAGCGCCGCCGCGCCCGCCTGACCCTCACCGCGCCGGCCGATGCCGCCGCCGGCGCGGTCTACCGCTTCTCCGTCGCCCAATTCGTCGGCCCGACGCTGGCGGGGCGGATGCCGGTGCAGGTGATGGTGGTGGGGTGACTGGGGGACACGGTGACACGGTGAATAGTGCCCGGTTCACCTTGTCACCCCCTCGCCCGTTCACCTTGCGCCTTCTCCCGCGGAAAATCCACAAACCGATACCCCACCCCGCGCTCGGTAAAGATGTAGCGCGGGTTGGCCGGGTCTGGCTCGATCTTTTTGCGCAGGTAGTTGATGTAAAGCCGCAAGAGTTGCGTATCGTCCCGATATTCCGGCCCCCAGACCTTCGACAAGGTCGTCTCCTGCGGCACGATCCAGCCGGCGTTTTCCACCAGATGCAACAGCAGCCGGTATTCCGTGGGACGCAGCTTGATGCGCTCGCCGCGTACGATGACTTCGCGGCGCGGGAAATCAATCGCCAGGTCCGCATCAATCGCGAGCGGCTCATCGGCCTGGGCTTTGGTCGGCTCCACCCGGCGCAGCACCGCGCGGATGCGGCTGACCAACTCGCGGGGGCTGAACGGCTTGGTGATGTAGTCGTCCGCGCCCAGATCCAGGCCCTTGATCCGATCCTCCTCGTCCCCCTTTACCGTCAGCATGATGACCGGCACCGATGACATCTCGCGGATACGCGCCAGGGTCTCGAACCCGTCCAGATCGGGCATCATCACATCGAGCAGCACAAGGTCGGGCATATCGTCGCGCACGCGCTGCAACGCGACCAGCCCGTTCTCGGCCTCGAAAACATCGTAGCCTTCCAGATCCAGGTTCATGCGCACGAACCGGCGCATGCGCGCTTCGTCGTCTGTGACCAGAATGCGTTTTCTCATCGGATGACCGCCTTGCCCCAAAGAAAGGGCATCTCGTGCCACGTTGAGGCTCCCAGCCGGTCTGTGACCGGCGTCGTTGCCCTGAACAAGTCATTTCATCGGCAAGACGAGGGTCGCAGACCCCCTGGAAGCCTGGAGTGAATGGCCTTATTCACTTCAACGGCAGGGCAAAAAAGACCGTCGTCCCCTTGCCCGGTTCGCTGCGCAGCCAGATCCGGCCGCCGTGCGCCTCCACGATGGATTTGCACAGATACAGCCCCAACCCCGCGCCCTGGGTGCTGCGCCGCAGGCTGGAGTCCACCCGATAGAAACGCTGGAAGAGCCGGCCCTGCTCCTCCGCGGGGATGCCGATGCCCTGGTCGGCCACGTAGACGGTCGCCCGCGCACCGTCGTGCCAGCCGCCCACCCGGATTTCGCCGCCCCCTGGCGAATACTTGACCGCATTGCCCACCAGGTTGTCCAACACCTGACGGAGCCGCTCCTCATCCCCCGGCACGCACGGATAGTCGGCCGGGAAATCCAGGCTGAAGCGGTGGCTCGTCGTCTGCACGCGGAAGTTCTCCACCACCCGCGCGGCCAGCTTCGGGAGGATCACATCACCGCGTTCCAGCTTGAACGCGCCGGCCTGAATCCGCGACGCATCCAGCAGGTTGTTGATCAGCCCATTCAGGCGATCGCTCTCCTCGCTGATCACCTGCAAGCCCTCGCGCAGCGTGTCGCTATCCCAGCGCGCGTCTTCCCGCGCCAACGTGTTCGCGTACCCCTTGATGAGCGCGACCGGCGTCTTCAACTCGTGCGAGATGACCGAGACAAAGGTGGATTTCATCTCCTCGGCTTCGCGGAAGCGCGTGATGTCCACCACGTTGGCGATCACCCGCGTCAGCCGGCCCTCCTCATCATGGAGCGGCGAAAAGGTGACGCTGACGGCCAGTCGCGATCCGCTCGGTCGCGAGAGCAGCCCCTCGACCAGCAGCGGTTGATCGGCCGGAAACTCAATCGCGGCCGGGGCGGCCCCGCACAGGTTGGGGCCAGAGACCTGCTCGAGCGCCAGCACCTCATAGCACGGCCGGCCGATGGCCGCCTCGGCCGCCCAGCCGGTCATCTGGCTCAACGCCCGGTTGAAGACCTGAATCCGCAAATCCGGGTCGAGGATCATCACCCCATCGGCGCTGTGCTGGATGATGGCGTCGAGCTGCTGCTTTTCCGCGCTCACCTGCTGATAGAGCTGCGCATTGCGCACCGCGATCGCGGCCTGATCCGCAAAGCTGGTCAGCACCGCGCGATCGTTGGCCGTGAACGCGGCGCTGCCGCTGCGGAAGAGATAGATTAGCCCCAGCAGCCGCTCCTCGAACGCCAGTGGCAGCGCGATCACCTGGTGCAGCGGCAAGAGGATCGCGCGCGCGACCATCTCCACCCGCAACTCCAGATCGGGAAAGATGAACTGATCGGCGCGCAGCGGCACATCGGTCAAGAGGGGCGCAAAGCGTGGCAGGAGCGCCGCCGGAAGGCTGTAGCTGGCATGGATCGCCAGCGAGCTGGATTGCCCGCGGCGCAGGGCGATCAACCCCGCCTCGGCCCGGACGATCTCCGCGGCGTTGGTCAGGATGAGACGCAGGAGCGACGGCAGATCCAGGTGCGCGGTCATCGCCCGGCTGATCTGCAGCAGATACTCCCGCTGGCGCAGTTGATAGCTGATCATGGGCACCTCGCTGCTATGATAGCAAAAAGCCGGACAGAGAACAAGTAGGGACATGGTCACACCGAAGGGTGTGGTACAGAGTTTTGCAGGGTCAAGTCACTCTGAGCGGGTTAACAGCTCAACGCTGATGCGCACGTAGCCCAGCGAAGAGTCTCCCGCGGTGAGATGCTTCGCTGGGCATTCGCCGCCACTGACCTTGCGCCATAGACCCGCTCAGCATGACACACGACGGCGCCGGGCGCAAAACCTTGAACCGCACCTCACACCGAAATTGACAGTTGCTTTGCTGTGCGGTCTGTGCTATAATCTCGCCCAGTGTGGATCAGCGAGAGGCTAAGTCATGACAAAAAACAACACCTTGCGGAACACTCTCAGCGTCATCCTGATTGTCGCCGGAATGATCCTCCTTCTTGCCGGCTGCTCGACATTCGTACGCCAGCAAGTGGAGGGTCAGCAGGTGCGGGCCGAGTTGCAGGAGACGCCGGTCGTTGTACCCACGGCGCCGCCTACCACCCTCGCCTCGCCGGCGTCAGCGCCGACCGCGGTCGTCGCGGCGACCGTAGTCGCCACGGCGACCACGCCGGCGGCGACCGCCACCGTTGCGCCCGCGCGCGTAGCCGCAACCGGACCGGAAATCCCCGTGCGCATCGTTATCCCCGACTTGAAGCTCGACGCCAAAGTGGTCGAGATGGGTTGGCAGATCATCAACACGGCCGCCGGTCCGCAATCCGACTGGGTGATCCCCAAGAGCGCGGCCGGCCATCACATCAACAGCGCGCTCCTGAATGAAACCGGCAACGTGGTCATCTCCGGCCACAACAACATCGAAGGCAAAGTGTTCGAGCCGATCAGCCTGGCCTGGGATGAGCGCGCGAAGATCACTGTAGATGCGATTACCGACCGCTCCGAAAGCCTGAAGGGGCGCAAGATCCAGCTCTACAACGCGGCCGGCACGGCATTCGATTACACGATCACCGACTTTCTGCGCCTGAAGGACTCCGGCGTATCGCAGGAACAACGGCTGAAAAACGCTCGCTTCATGGACCCGACCGATGAGCGCCGCCTGACCCTGGTGACGTGTTGGCCGCCGTGGAGCAACACCCATCGGCTGGTGGTGATCGCCAAACCCGCCCAGCCGTGAGCGAGGCGTCGCAAAGTCAGCCGGCCGACGGCTTAAGCCGTCCGCCTGCGGGCGGCCGCCAGTGGTCCGGCGCGCGCGTGCAGATCTGGCTGGGGCTGGTCGTGGCGCTTGCCACAATCTATCTGGCGGCGCGGGCCGTTGATTTCGGCCAATTGATCGAGGCGCTGCGGGCGGTGCGGCTGCCATTTGTCTTGTTGGCGCTCTGCACCGCACTGGCGACCAACATCCTGAAGGCCGCCCGGTGGCGGGCGTTGTTCCACCCGCGGCCATCCGGGCTGAGCCTGTGGCAGTTGAGCAACCTGATCGTCGTCGGGCAGGCCGTCAATTTCTACATCCCGGCGCGGCTGGGCGAGCTCGTCCGGGCCTATCTGACCGGCGAAGAGGCGGGCATCAGCAAGACCTATGCCCTGGGCACCATCGCCGCCGAAAAGCTCATTGACATCATCGTCTTAGCCATCCTGCTGGCGGCGCTGCTGCCCTTCCTGGCGCTGCCCGATTGGCTGGCCGGCCGGGCCGGCCCGTTGTTTCTGACCGCCCTGGCGGTGCTAATCGGGATCATCGCGCTGACGGGCGGCCGGCACCTGGTCATGCGGGCCATCGGGTGGGGGTTGCGTTGTCTGCCGCCGGCCTGGGGTGAACGCTGGCAGGCGCGCATCAACGCCGGGTTGGATGGCCTGAACGCGCTGGCCGCGCCGCGCGCGGCCGCCGCAGTTTGGGGCTGGACGATCATCTTCTGGCTGGTGGCCGCGTTCACGAATTATGCGTTGCTGCTGGCCTTCGATCTGGCCGCCCGCGGCGGCCAGCCCGCGCCTCTGATAGCCTTCTTCTTGCTGGCCGTCCTGCAAGCGGGCGTGGCCGTGCCCTCGACCCCAGGCAAGATCGGGGTGTTTCATTATCTCTGCATCATCGCCCTGGCCGTGTTCCACGTGCCGGCGACGATTGGGCTGGCGTATGGCCTGGTGCTACATGCGCTGGTGGTCGGCGGGGTCAGCCTGTGGGCCGCCGTTGCTTTGTGGCGGCGAAGCTGGAACCTGCGCCGCCTGGCGGAGGTTTCCCAGGCGAAATCGGACGATTCAGAACCGAGGTAAGAGACATGAGACGCAATTTCCGCCGCATGGGCTATCTCCTGGCGCTGGCGATCGTGCTCGGATCGCTGGCTGCCGGTCCGCAAGCCTGGGCCACACTTAATCAGACGGCCGACAACCAGACGGTGCCGACCCGGACGCCGAAGCCGGCCGAACCGCCTACTGTCGTGCCGCCGACTGCCGCGCCACCCACCGCCGCGCCACCCACCGCCGCGCCGCCGCCCACCGGCATCCTGCCGACCGATGCGCCCGCGCCGACCGCGACGCGTCGGCCCGCTACTGCCACGCCAATTTCCACCGCCACGCCGGCCCTCACCGCCACACCCCAGCCTGCGAGCCTGAGCCTGGCGCTGGCCGCTAACCCGATCCAGGTCTGGTCTGGCGTGACCGTGGTCTACACGCTGACCGCGGTGAATCGGTCCGCCGCTGCGCTGCGCGATGTGGCTTTGCTCGTCGAGCTTCCCGCCGATTTGCAACCCGGCGCGGTCGTCGCGCCGAAGGATGCCGCCTGGCAGGGGGCCGCGCTGCGCGTCACGCTGGCTGAGCTGGCGGCCGGTGCGTCGTCCGAGGTGGTGTTTGCGGCCAAGGTTGCGCCGGGCGTGCCCGCGGGGAAGATCATCATCAACCGGGCCAGCGGATCGGCCGCGGACGTGACCGCGGTCGCCGCCGCCGCGGCCGTCGCGATGCCGCCGGCCGAGTTGCCGAGCTTCAGCGGCGGCGGTTGATGAATGTTGAGAAATAAACCGGTAATCGCCTTTGCCCGCGCGCTGTTCGTCACGTGCGCCCGCCCGGCGACACTTGCACCGACACAAACCGTCGGTGCAGTGCCGGTGTAAATCGGCCGGGCTACCCGGCAGCGCCCTGTGAACGGGGCTGAAAGAGGGCGTTATCCTCCCTATGGAGCCGAGCCATCGGCGGTGCGCATGGCGCTTTCCACGCTGAGAAACATCCCTGGCTCGTGGGCCGAACGGGCCAGGGATGGCTGGCCGGGCCTTCTCGCTGGCGTCCTCGCCCTGATCCTCTATCTCCGCACGGTCGCGCCGGGGCTGACCTGGGCGCACCACGGCGCGGATGGCGGCGACCTGCTGGCCGCCGCCCTGACGCACGGCGTCCCCCATCCTCCGGGCTATCCCACCTATCAATTGCTGTTACGCATGGCGATCTGGCTCTTCGGCGGAGAGCCGGCCTGGGCCGGAAACCTGCTTTCGGCGTGCTGCGCCGCGCTAGCCGTCGCGTTGTTGGCGGATTTAACCCGGCGCACCCTGGCCGACGCGCCGCGGGGTGTGCAGGGGGTGGCCGCCCTGGCCGCCGGGCTGCTCTGGGCCACGTCGCCGGGACTCTGGAGCCAGGCGGTCATCACCGAGGTCTACACGCTGAACGCGCTGGCGGGCGTGGCCGTCCTGTGGCTGGCGTGGCGCGGGCGCGAGACGATGGCTGCGGGACGCTCCGGCTGGCGCGGGCTGGCCGCCGCGGGCCTGGTCTTCGGCCTGGGGTTGGGCAACCATCTGACGTTGATCCTGTTGCTCCCCGGCCTGGCAGTCTGGTTCTATTCACCTGAGCGAATCAGCGAATCAGCGAATCGGCGCATCAAGGACGATCAGCGGCGTCGGCAAGGCCAGTGGCCGCTGTGGATCCCGCCTCTGGTCGCGTTCCTGCTCGGCGCGTCGGTCTATGCCTGTCTGCCGTGGGCCGCGCGCCAGGGCGCACCGGTCAACTGGGGCGATCCCAGCACGCCGGCAGGCTTCTGGTGGGTCGTCTCAGCGGTCATCTATCGCGGGATGATCTTCGGGCTTCCGCCGGCGGATCTGCCCCACCGGCTGGCGGCCTGGGGGGCCGAAGCGGGACGCCAGCTCGGCGGCGGCCCCTGGGGTATGGCGATGGCGCTGATCGGATTGTGGCGGCTGGAGCAAGCCGACCGCCGCTGGTGGTGGGCGACCACGCTCATCGCGCTGGGATACACGGCCTACGGCGTCGGTTATGACTCCATTGATTCGTATGTCTATCTGATCCCGGCCTGGGCCATGGCGAGTCTCTGGGCTGGCCGGGGGAGCGCGTGGCTGGCGGCGCGCGTCGCGGGGTGGCGGGGGCCGCGCTGGGGTCTGGCCGCGGCCACGCTTTGCGTCCTGGCGGTGGGCCTGTCAGTCGTATCGGTCGTCCGTTGGTGGCCCGACATGGATCTGAGCCACGACCGCGGGGCAGAGGTTTTCTGGGCGGAGGCCAGCCGTTCAGCCGCGCCTGATGCGGTCATCCTGGTCGGCGGCGATGAAGCCACCTTTGCGCTGTGGTACGGCCGTTATGGGCTGCGACAGCGGCCCGACATAACGCCGGTCAACGTCCATCTGTACGACTATCCCTGGTACCAAGCCGCGCTGCTGCGCCATCACCCGGCCCTGCAGACCCTGACCCGCGACGGCCGCCTGCCGCCGGTGGAGCAATTCGTGGTCGAAGCCAGCCGACGCTGGCCGCTCTATCGGGCCGATCCGCTGGCCGGGTTTGAGACCGGGCTGCGCGAGGCGCCGGTGGGTGGGTTGGTGCGACTCCTGTCACCATAGGATGTCGGTTGAGCCATCCGAGCTTCTTTGTAATGGAGCGCGCCGTCGTGCTTTTTTCGGTTGCTTGTGCTAAACTGCGTGTTGGCACAGCCTTCTGATGAGACTTCCGTGATTCGCCTGCGCCACCTGGTCAAGGACACATCGGTCTATGGGCTGGTCAGCGCCACCCGCAGCCTGGTGGGGCTGCTGCTCGTGCCCATCTACACGCGCGTCTTCCTGCCGGGTGACTACGGTCAGATTGACACGCTGACGACCCTCGTCGCGTTCCTGACCCTAGCCGCAACGCTGGGCATGGACACGGCTGCGGCGCTCTATTTCTACGACAACGCGGGCGAGGCGGATCGTGGGAGGATGATCACGACCGCGATCATTTCGCGTGTCGGTCTCTCGGCCCTGTTTGCGGTGAGCATCAGCTTCCTGGCACCGGCCATTTCTGCCGCGCTTTTCCGCAGCGAAGCAGCGGCGAGCACGATTTGCATCGCGGTCTGGAGCGCGCCCGCTAACGCGCTGGCCGGCTTCTTGATCGAGCTGCTGCGGTTGAGCCGCAAGCCGTGGGTCTACGCAAGTCTGGCGGTCGCCAACCTGCTGCTCGGCGTCAGTCTGAGCATCCTGTTCGTGGTCGGGCTGGGTTGGGGTGTGGATGGTGCATTCGGCGGCCCCTTGCTGGCGGCCGTGCTGATCTTGCCGACGGGTTTCTGGGCCACCCACAAGCTGTTGGCGCCGGGCTTTTCCCGCGCCTGGCTGCGGAAACTGCTCCACATCGGTCTGCCGCTCATCCCGACGGCGCTGGGCGGCTGGCTGATCGCCTATGCGAACCGTTATTTCCTGCTGCACTACGGCTCGGCCGCGGATGTGGGGCTGTTGGCCGTGGGCAACAAAGCCAGCGCGCCGCTCGTGCTCTTCACCAGCGCGTTTCTGGCTGCCTGGGGGCCGTTCGCCTTCTCGATCCAGAAGCAAGAGAACGCTCGGCTCGTCTATGCCAAGACGCTCACCTATTTCTGGATTGTCGCCGGCACGGGCGTGGTGATTGTAACACTGTTTGCCAGAGAGATGCTCCTGGTGTTCACGACCACGAGCTACCTGGCCGGCGCGGCGGTCTCCGGGCTGATGGCGCTCCAGCTCGCCGCCGACGCCAGCTACTACATCGTTAACATCGGCACGGTGCTGGCGAAACGTACCCATCTGCTTGCCTACAGTGTGCCCGCCGCAGCCGCGGCCTCGGTCGTGTTTAACCTGCTCTTGACCCCGCGGCTCAGCTATATCGGCGCGGCGCTGGCAGCGATGTTGGCTTATGGCGTCTCGGCGGCGCTGGTTTATTTCCTATCGCAACGCGCTTACCCCGTGCCTTACGAGATGAGGAAGGTCGTGGCGATCATCGCGCTCTGTGTCATGGCCTGGGCCGCGGCGCTGGCAACCCATCCACTCGATTTGTGGCTGGGCGTCGGGATCAAGATCGTACTGCTGGCCGGGTTCGGCGCCGCGTTGTTTCTGTTGCGCATCGTCCGCGCGGAAGATGTGCGCCTGGGGCTGGGCGCAGCGCGGCGACGCCTGAGGATATTGCGCCGAGAATAGCCGTTGGGGCTGAGAAGTGCAGAATGGATAGCGTATGTGTGGCATCGTCGGACTGATACACCTGAACTCTGCGCCGCTGGCCGCGGTTGACCTGCTCGCCATGACCGGCGCGATCCGCCACCGCGGGCCGGATGATGTCGGCTACATCCTGGGCCACGCGCTGACCGCCGAACACGCCATCTTCGGCGGTGACGACACCCCGGCCGATGTGTTCGGTTATCCGCTGCCCTACGCGCCGGCTGCGCGTCTGACGTCCGCCGCAGCCAACTATACGCTCGGCCTGGCGAATCGCCGGCTCGCCATCGTGGATCTGACCCCCACTGGCCATCAGCCGATGTGCAACGAAGATCGCTCGATCTGGATCGTCTACAACGGCGAGTTGTACAACGCGGCTGAACTGCGCGCCGAGTTGGCGGCGCTCGGACATCGCTTCGTCTCCGGCAGCGACACCGAAGCGATCGTTCACGCCTATGAGACGTGGGGCGATGCGTGTTTTGCGCGCTTCAACGGCATGTGGGGGCTGGCGATCTGGGATATCCCGCGGCGGCGACTGGTGCTCTCGCGCGACCGGGCCGGCATCAAGCCGCTCTACGTCTGGCAGGATGCGGCCCGTTTCGCGTTCGCGTCAGAGATCAAGGCGTTGCTGACGCTCGGTATCCCGCGGCGCGCCAACGAGGCCGCCGTCTATGATTTCCTGGCTGCCAATCTGACCGACCACACCGACGCGACTTTTTTCGCGGGGGTCCGGGCCTTGCCCCCCGGTCACAATCTGACCGTGGACCTGACCGGCGGCGCGACGCAGCTTCGGCGCTACTGGCAGCTCGACCCGGCGCGCGCCTGCGGCGTCCGCCTGCCTTCCGACGCGGCTTACGCCGGCGCCTTTCGGGAGTTGTTCGAGGAGGCTGTGCGCCGGCATCTCATCAGCGATGTGCCGGTAGGCACGTGTCTCAGCGGTGGGCTGGATTCGTCGGCGGTGGTGTGCGTCATCAACCGGTTGATCCGCGAGCGCGGACTGCATGTGGTGGGCATGGAGGCGCGACAGAAAACTTTCTCCGCGCGCTACACGGACGCCCGGCACGACGAAGGCCGCTTCATCGAGGCGGTGGTCAAGGCGGCCGATGTGGCGGGCTACACCACTTACCCGGCGCCGGCCGCGCTGCGCGACAACTGGCAAGCGCTTTTCTATCATCTGGAGGAACCGTTTGCCTCCACCAGCATCTTCGCCCAGTGGAGCGTCTTCAAGCTGGCGCGCGAGGCGGGCGTCACCGTGACGCTCGACGGCCAGGGCGGCGATGAGCTGCTGGCCGGCTACCTGGGCTTTTTCCCCTTCTACTTCGCCGATCTGGCCGTGGGGTTGCGCTGGCCGACCCTCCGGCGGGAGTATCGGGCGCATGTGGCCTTGCATGGCGTGTCGCCCCGGCAAGAGGCGCGTAACATCCTGACCAACCTGCTCCCGGTCCCCCTCAAGGCGCGGCTGAAGAATCGGGCGGCCGGCGGCCTGGGCTGGCTGGCCCGCGATTTCGTCGCCGCGACTCAGCCCGCCGCGGCGCCGCGCTGGCTGGCAGGGGGCGCCGGCCGTTCTCGCCTGGCCGATGGCCTCTACCGTTCGCTCACCTTCGATCCATTGCCTTCCCTCTTGCGCTTCGATGATCGCAACGCGATGGCGCATTCGATCGAGTCGCGCGTGCCATTCCTGGACTATCGGCTGATCGAGTTCTGCTTCGCTTTGCCCCCCGAGCAGAAGATTCGGGACGGCGTGACCAAGTTCATCTTACGTCAGGCTATGACCGGGATCCTGCCGGAAGACGTGCGGATGCGCCAGGACAAGATCGGCTTCAGCACGCCGCAAGAGGCCTGGCTGCGAGAGGATCTGGCGCCCTGGTTGCGCGAGGTTTTTACGTCGGCGGAATTTCGGGCGCGCCCCTATTTCCAGCACGATGCCGTGTTGCGGCTGCTCGATCAGCCTGGGGCTGGGGCGAGCGCAACGACCATCCTCTGGCGCTGCCTGGCTGTGGAGCTGTGGCATCGGGCGATGGGTGTGTAATACCACTGTAGCACGGGAAAGGAGCGCGACAGGTGGCCCCCCAAACATCAGCGCGCACGGCTGTCTACATCACTGCGGTCGAGGATGTCGCGCAATCTCCCCTCATCCGTTCTCAGGTGTTCGCCGTCCTGCGGGCCATGCGGAGCCAGGCCGTTCCCTGGCAACAGGCCGTGGTGGCGCTCTATCCGGTTGCGAATTGGCTGCGGCAGCGGTCACGTCTGGCCGGATTGCGCATGGGATTAGCGCAGGCCGGCGTGGCCCTGCATGTGCTGCCGATCTTCTTCTTCACGCGACATTTCTACATGTCCCGACCATGGCTGGCGTTGTATTACGGCCAGGCGCTTTTGGCCGCGGCGTGGATTGCGCTGCGTCTGCGACCGGCATTGACGCATTGCCGCTCCTATCCCGCGACCCTCGTCGGCGCGGCGGTCAAGCGGCTCTCGGGGGCACGGCTGATCTTCGACGGCCGCGCGTTGTATCCCGAAGAAGGCGCGGGCCGGCTCGATGGCGGCAAGAGTGTGATGCTAGATCAGCGTTCGTTCGCCCTCTGGAAGCGGATCGAGGCGCAACTCGTCGGCCGCGCCGATGCGATCGCCTGCGTCTCCCGGCCGATGGCCGATATCCTGGCGGAGCAATATCCCGCCGCGCGCGACCGCCTGCTCGTCGCGCCGACCTGCACGCCTGTGCCGGCCTGGGCCGACCTGGCCGCGTGGCGCAGTCAGACCCGCGCCGAGTTGGCGTTGGGCGACCGGCTGACGATCGCCTACGCCGGCTCCTGGTTCGATCCTCCCGCGATGATCGCCCTGCTCCGCCAGCTTCGGGCGGCTGCGGGAGAGGGCGCCTGGCCGACCTTCGGCCTCCTGTTGCTCGTGTCGTCGCGCAGCGGCGACGCGGACGCGACGCAGGCGCAAATCGCCGAGACGATGCGGGCGGCGCTGCCAGAGGCCGGTTGCATCGTGCTCGCGGCCCGGCCCGCCGATGTCGTGCGCTACCTGGCCGGCGCCGACCTGGCCGTCCAGCCCGTCAGTGTGACCGCGCAGGCCATGCGGGATACACGCTTCCTGCTGCAATCTCGCACCATGTTGTCGGTCAAGTTCACCGAGTATCTTGCGGCCGGCCTGCCGGTGGTCATCAGTCGCTGGGCGGGGGCGGCCGCGCAAATCGTGCGCGATCAAGACCTGGGCATCGTATACGATGAAGCATCGCCGGAAGAGCTGGTCGCCTGGCTGGCGCGCATATCCGCCCCGACTGCGCGGGCCGATTTCCGCGCGCGCGCCTGGGCCTATGCTCGCGACCATTTTGCCGTGGATGCGTTGGCGCAACGCTACCGCGATCTATATCACCGCCTGCTCAGCTCGTGAGGCGCATGATGGAACAGCCCACCCTTTCCGTCATCATCGTAACCTGGAACGGCCGCGAACTGCTTCGGAACTGCTTGCGTACAGTGGTCAGGGGGCTGACCCCTGATCCCTGGTCCCTGACTCCTGAGCTCATCGTCGTAGACAACGCCTCGACCGATGGCAGCGCGGAGATGGTCAGGCGGGAGTTTCCTGATGCGCAGGTCATCGTCAACGCCGAAAATGTCGGCTTCGCGCGGGCCAACAATCAGGGGATTCGCGTCAGTCGTGGACGCTATGTGCTGTTGCTCAACAACGATACGCTCGTCCCCTCTGGCGCGCTCGAAGCGCTGGTCGCGTTCATGGAGGCGCACGGGGACGCCGGCGCAGTCTGCCCGCGGCTGCGGCGCCCCGATGGCACGCCGCAGCCCTTCGCCTTCGGCGGCGATCCGACTCTGGGATATCTGCTGCGCCGCGGGATCAACCGGCTGATCTTCCGCCGGTCGCTGCACGATTGGGCGACGGATGCCATTCAGCTGGTGAATTGGGTCTCCGGCGCGTGCCTGCTGGCGCGGCGAGAGGCGATTGATCGGGCTGGGCTGCTGGACGAAGCCATCTTCATGTATTTCGAAGACAACGATTGGTGCCTGCGCATCCGCCAGGCCGGCTGGCGGGTGTACTACAATCCCCAGGTCGCCATCACCCACATTGGCGGGCAAAGCCTGGCGCGCAACCCCGCCGCGCGCCGCGCCTATTATGAAAGCCTCCGCTACTTCTACCGCAAGCATTACGGGCCGCGGGCGCTGGCCGTACTCAATCTGTGTCTGCCGTTCTACAGGATCTTCCCGCGACCCTGACCGCGCCTGGCTGAGTCGGGCTACGGCGTGCGCGAGGGGATTGACCCACCGAAGCGATGATGGTATCATAAGAGCTAGGTCAAGTGGTGTAGAGGAGATGATGAGATGAGCGTGCTGACGATCACCGAGCCGAAATCCAGTCCAGGAACCTGGCGCATCTCCGCGGAGTTGCGCCAGCAGTTGTTGGAGGCCCTTGCTGCGCCGGCCAGGCCGAAGATGACCTACGAGGAATTCTTGAACTGGGCCGACGAAGATACTCTGGCGGAATGGGTGAATGGGGAGGTGGTGATGACGAGCCCGGCAAGCGATCAACATCAAGACATCAGCGACTTCCTGGTAGCCCTGTTGCGCCCATTTGTAGAGCAACGCCGGTTGGGTGTTGTGCGGAGCGCGCCTTTTCAAATGAAGCTGCCCGATTCGGGGCGCGAGCCTGACCTGAGCTTTGTGGCCGCCCAGCGCATAGATCGCTTGCGCAATACTTACCTCGACGGCCCAGCCGATTTGGCTATCGAGGTGCTTTCACCGGAAAGCCTCAGTCGTGACCGAGGCGCAAAGTTTTATGAGTACGCCCAAGGCGGTGTGTTAGAGTATTGGCTGATTGACCCGCTGCGCAAATGGGCAGAGTTTTACCGGCTGGGGCAGTTGGGCCTGTATGAGCCGATCTTCAGCGGGCGCGAGGGCATCTTTCATTCAGAGGTTGTACTTGGCTTCTGGCTGCGCGTTGAATGGTTGTGGCAAGAACCGTTGCCCAATTCGCTCCGCGTCCTGGGCGAGATTGCCGGCATTGCACCGCAGATCGTGGAGCAATTCATACAGGCGTTGGGCGGTGGATAACGTCAGTTGAGTTGCCTGTAATTGTGCGCTCTGGATCGAGGCCCATCTGACATGACTATCTACCTCGACATCTCCGCCGCCGTCCATCGCCGCGCCGGGCTGGGTCGCTACGCCGAAAGCCTGGCCCGCGCCTTGCTCAACCAACTCACCAACTTACCAACCTGTCAACCTGCCAACCTCGCCTTCTTCTATTCCCGTGAATCCGGCATCGAGCCGCTGGCCGGGCTGGAACACGTCTCCGCGCACACGGTCAGCCTGGGCTATAAGCCGTGGCGCATGGCGGTGTGGGCCGGGCAGTTGGCCAGGATCGGTTTCAACCGGCTCGTGCCCGGCGCGACGCTGTTCCACGCGACCGAGCATCTGCTGCTCCCGCTGCGGGGCATCCCCACGGTGCTCACCGTCCACGATCTGATCTTCCGGCGCTACCCCCAGCACCACAAGCCGCTCAACCGCTGGTATCTCAACGCCACCCTGCCGCTCTACTGCCGCCGCGCCGATCACATCATCGCCGTGTCGGAGCAAACCAGGCGCGACGTGATGGCGGCCTACGGCGTGCCGACTGAGAAGATCACCGTGATCTACGAGGCGGCCGACCCGCGCTTTGCGCCCCAGTCACCGGCGGCGGCCGCCGCCGTCCGCAGCCGCTGCCGCCTGCCCGAACGCTACTTGCTCTTCGTGGGCACCATCGAGCCGCGCAAGAATCTGGGCCGCGTGCTGGCCGCGTTCGAGCGCCTGCACGCCGAGCGGCTGACCGACGCGCTGGTGATCGTGGGCAAGCGCGGCTGGCTCTACGACGACTTCTTTGCCCGGCTAGAGCAGTCGCCGGCCAAACGCGCCGTGCTCTTCCCCGGCTTCGTGCCCGATGCCGACTTGCCGGCGATCTATGCCGGGGCGCAGGTGTTGGCCTTCCCCAGCGAATTCGAGGGGTTTGGCCTGCCCGCGCTGGAGGCGATGGCGTGCGGCGCGCCGGTGGTCTGCTCGAACACCTCCTCGCTGCCCGAAGTGGCCGGCGCTGCCGCGCTGCTGGTGGATCCGGCCGACGCCGACGCCATCACCGCCGCGTTGCGCCGGGTGGCCGCCGACGCCGACCTGGCCGCCGAGTTGGCGCGGCGCGGGGTGGCGCAGGCAGCCCGCTTTTCGTGGCAACGCGCCGCGGCCGAGACGCTGGCGGTGTATCAGCGGGTAGCGCCTGCTTTGTGACGTGTTGACCGCTCTGTCGAATGATGCTATGATACGGCCGTCGGAGGTGCAAAATGACCACTCCCCTACCCGCCGAAGCGTTGATCGAGCGAGACAGGCCCGCCACCACCGGCGGCAACGGCGGCGCCGCGCCGCCTGGGCCAGCCGCCGGGCCGGACTGGCGTATTCCCCCTGCCTTGCGCCAGCAGATCATGGAAACCCTGGAACGGCCGCCGCGCCTGACTTATGAAGAATTCCTGGATTGGGCCGACGAAGATACTCTGGCCGAATGGGTGAATGGAGAGGTGATTATGACCAGCCCTGCATCGAACCGTCATCAAGACCTAACACGCTTTCTGACGACCGTATTGGGGACTTTTGTTGAAGTTCATGATCTTGGTACCATTCGCCCGGTGCCGTTTCAAATGAAGCTGGAGCACGGCCGCGAGCCAGATCTGCTCTTTGTTGCTCAAGAGCACATGAGTCGGCTGCGGCGCAGTTACCTGGCCGGCCCGGCCGACCTGGTAATCGAGATCCTCTCGCCAGAAAGCGCCGGTCGCGACCGCGGGGAGAAGTTCTACGAGTATGCCCAGGGCGGCGTGCCGGAGTATTGGCTGATTGATCCGGAGACCCGTTGGGCGGAGTTCTACCATCTCGTCGAGGGGCGTCACCGCCTGGCGTTCGAGGGCCGCGCAGGCGAGTATCACGCCGTCGTCTTGCCCGGCTTCTGGCTGCGGGTCGAGTGGCTGTGGCAGGAGCCGCTGCCCGCGACCGATGCGATCCTGCTCGAAATCGGCGGCGTAGCATATGTCCGCCGCCAGCTTGCATTGATTCGGGAGCGTGGTTTGTGGCCCGAGGGCGCTGGGGGATGACCGATGCTGCAAGAAGACAACAAGCGCCACTATACCGAGCCGCCCCAATTGGATGAGGCTGGCCTGGTCGCCTTCCTGGCGACGCAGGAAGACATTGTGGCGGCCTACCTCTTCGGCTCGTTGGCGCAGGGCCGCGCCACCCCGCGCTCCGATATTGACATCGCCGTGCTGCTCGGCCGCGCCCCGGATCCGCTTTCCGACGAGCCAGATCGGCAATTCCAGTTGATGGATGATTGCCGCCGCTTCGCTGATCGCGAAGTGGATGTGGTCATCCTCAATTCGGCGCCCCCTGTGCTGAAGGATCAGGTGCTGCGGCATGGCCGCCGCGTTTTCGAGCGTGACCGAGCGGTCAGGGTCGAATTTGAAGTGCGGGCCGGGCGGGAGTATGAAGACCTGAAGCCGATGTTTGACTTTTTCATGCGCGCGCTGATAGCAGAACTAAAGGAGATGGGACTCGGTGAACGGAGATTCCATCGTCAGAGAACGGCTGCAGTACCTTCGTAACGAGATTAAGTATCTCAAAGGCGAGCGCGCCGGGGTGCGTTCCTTCAGCGATTACGTGGATGATGCCCGGTTACGCAAGGCGGTCGAACGTTCGCTGCAAGTGGCCGTTGAGGTGTGTCTTGATATCGCGCGCCGGATCATCGCCCTTGAAGGATTCCGCTACCCTGAGAATAACCAGGATGTTTTTCAGGTTTTGGCGCAAGAGAAAATTGTCTCCGAGACGCTCCGCGACATACTCCTGGAGATGGCGCGCTTCCGCAATCTCATTGTTCACGATTACGCCAAGATAGATGATGCCAAAGTATACGGAATCTTGAAGCGGCATCTCGGCGACTTCGACGCGTTCGCCGAGGCCGTGGTTGCCTACCTCGGCCAGGCGTGAGACGTGGGATGCCACACTACGTCCTCGACGCCCGCACGGCGACCCCCCACTTCCCCGGCATCGGCCGCTATGTGACCAACTTAGCGCGCAGCATGATCCCGCTCCTGGCGGCCGGCGAGCGGCTAAGCGTCCTCTATCACCCCCAACATCCGTTGGATCTGCCCGCTTCCCTTGCGGTCGCGCGGCTGCCGGTCGCCGCGTCGCCGTTCGGGTTGGCCCAACAGTGGCAGCTCCCGCGCCTGCTGCATCTGCTGCGCGCCGACCTCTACCATAGCGCCTATGTGGTCATGCCGTACTTCCCGCGTGTGCCGACTGTCCTGACGGTCTATGACCTGATCCCGCTTCTCTACCCGGAACAGAGCAGCCGTCGGGCCAGGCTGGCGGCACGCGGGGCGAATCACCTGGCGCTGCGCGCTGCGCGCCGCGTCCTGGCGATCTCCGAAGCGACCCGCCGCGACTACATCCGTCACCTCGGCGTGGGGTCGGACAAGATCGTAACCGTGCCGCTGGCGGCGGAGGTCAGGAGTCAAGAGACAGGGGTCAGGAGTCAGGGGTCAGGAGTCAGGGAGCAGGAATTACGCAGCACGCCGCAGTGCGAGGCCTTCCGGTGGGACGCAATACGCGATTCGCAACACGCAGCACATCCTGCCGCCCTCGCCCCCTACGCCCTCTACCTCGGCAGCAACAAACCGCATAAGAACCTGGTACGCCTGGTCGAGGCGTGGGGCATCGCAAATCGCAAATCGCAAATCACAAATCACAGGCTGGTGATCGCTGGCGCGTGGGATGTGTGTTATCCCGAAGCTCGCCAGCGCGCCGCGGCGTTGGGCCTGGCGGACAAAATCGTGTTTCTGGGGCCGGCGGCCGAGGCGGAGTTGCCGGCGCTCTACGCGGGCGCGACGTTGTTCGTCTTCCCCAGCCTCTACGAGGGCTTCGGCCTGCCCGTGCTGGAGGCGATGGCATGTGGAACGCCGGTCGTCTGCTCGAACACGTCGTCGCTGCCGGAGGTGGCCGGCGATGCAGCTATCCTGGTGGATCCACTGGATGTGGACGTGCTGGCCGCGGCGATCGGTCGCGCCTTGGGCGATGTGACGCTGCGCGTTCAGATGCGCGACAAGGGGCTGACGCAGGCCGCGCGTTTTTCGTGGGCGCAGACGGCGCTGCGCACACTGGAGATCTATCGGCAGGCGGCGCAATCTGCCGCGTGACCACACGACGCATTGACCGCCGGCCCAGATGGTGGTATCATCGGGATGTAGTGGGTCGTGAGCAGGAGGTGATGAATGAGCGCTGTTCCCGTGCTTGAACAAGCCCCCACGATTGAAGCCTGGCGCCAACGGCTGATCGAGGTCATCATGGCCGCGCCCGAGCCGCCGGCAAAACCCGGGAAGATCACCTACGAAGAGTTCCTGGCCTGGGCCGACGAGGATACCCTGGCCGAGTGGGCGAATGGAGAGGTGGTGATGGCGAGTCCAGCCGCGCGTAAACATCAAGCGATCAGCGTGTTTCTTGAAAGGCTGATCGGTTTGTATGCCGAACATCGTGCATTGGGCGTAGTGCTTCCTGCGCCTTTTCAGATGAAGCTGCCTCAATCGGGCCGCGAACCGGATCTCATTTTCGTGGCTGTCGCGCACGCGGAGCGTCTGCGCGACACGTATCTCGACGGCCCGGCCGACCTGGCCGTGGAGGTGCTCTCGCCGGAGAGTATCGGCCGCGACCGGGGCGAGAAGTTCTACGAATACGCCCAGGGCGGTGTGCCGGAATACTGGCTGATTGATCCCGATGCGCAGTGGGCCGAGTTCTACCGGCTGGGCGATTTTGGATTGTATGAACCGGTCTTCACGGGGCGAGAAGGCATCTACCGTTCCGCAGCCTTGCCCGACTTTTGGTTGCGTGTGGGGTGGCTGTGGCAAGAACCGCTGCCCGCCGTGGACGATGTGCTGCTGGAAGTGGGCGGTGAGGCTTATGCCCGACGTTGGATCGAGCGGCTGCGTCAGAGAGGCTTTCTGAAGTCTTGAATATCCTCCACATCTACAAGGACTACTTCCCCGTCCTCGGCGGCATCGAGAACCACGTCCGCGTGCTGGCCGAGGCGCAGGCGGCCGCCGGACACCAGGTGACGGCGCTGGTCTGCGACCGTGGCCCGCGCACCCGCATCGTCGAGATGGGCGGTGTGCGCGTGGTGCTGGCCGGCCGGCTGCGCACCGTCGCCTCCATGCCTATCAGCTTGAGCCAGCCGTGGTTGGCCGCGCGCCAACGCGCCGATGTGATCCACGTCCATTCGCCTTATCCGTTGGGCGAGCTGAGCGGCTGGCTGCTAGGCCGCGGCGCGCCCTTGGTCATTACGCATCACTCCGATGTGGTGCGCCAGCAGGGCTGGTTGCGCCTCTACGGGCCGCTGCTGCGCTTCGTCTTGCGCCGCGCCGGTCGCATCATCGCCACCAGCCCGCGCTACATCGAGACTTCGCCCTGGCTCTCGCCCTTACGCGACAAATGTGTAGTCATCCCCCTGGGTGTGGATGCGCAGCGTTTCGTTCCGCCCGACCGCCCCTTCATTGGCCCACCAACGCTGCTCTTCGCCGGCAGACTGCGCTACTACAAGGGGTTGGATACCCTTCTGCACGCGCTGGCCGAGCTGCCCGGCGTAACTCTGAACATCGTTGGCGATGGCCCGATGTTGCCGGCGCTGACCGCCCTGGCGCAGGAGTTGGGCCTCTCTGATCGGGTATGTTTCTTGGGCGAAGTGGATGATGATCAACTGCCTGGGCAATACCATCGGGCGCACATCTTCGTGCTGCCGGCCAACGCCCGCGCCGAGGCCTTCGGCACGGTGCTCCTGGAGGCAATGGCGTCCGGGCTGCCCTGCGTGGCGACCGAAGTCGGAACCGGCACATCGTGGGTCGTGCGAGATAGCGTCACCGGTCGCGTCGTGCCGCCGCAAAATGCTGCCGCTTTGGCATCCGCCCTCAGTGATCTGCTCGTCAACCCTGCATTGTGCGTTCGGCTGGGGCTTGCCGGGCGCGCGCGCGTGCTCGCTGAGTTCACCCAGGAGAAAATGGTTGAGCGGGTGCTCAGCGCCTACCAAGATGTGCTGCGACAACGAAGACAACGCGCTTGAATTGGCTTTTTGGGCGTAGTGAGGTAAGATGTGATCCCGTCAATCCTGTGCTTTGCCCGTTATTTCTGGATTTCCCTGGTGAGATAGACGAATGCAAACCAAGCTCAGTCGGGTCTGTGACGCCGTGATCGAGGCCGGGTGGCTGGCCGCGTTGATTGTTACCCCACTCTTCTTCAACACCTTTTCCAATCGCGTGTTCGAGCCCGATAAGCTCCACCTCTTGCGCTCCATTGCCCTGGTTATGGCCGTGGCATGGATTGTGCAATTGCTGGACATGGGACTGAGCGGCCGGGCCAAACTCGGCCCCGATGGCGCGCCTGGCACTTTCTGGGGGGTGCTCCGGCGCACCCCGCTGGTGTTGCCCGCCTTGATCCTGGTCGGCGCCTACCTGATCAGCACGGCGTTGTCGGTTGTGCCGCGCATCAGCTTCTTCGGCTCCTATGTGCGGATGCAAGGGACCTATACCTTCATCAGCTATGTGGCGATCTTCTTCATGGCGGCGACCCACTTGCGGTCACGGGTGCAGCTCAACCGCATCCTTCATGCGGTGATCCTGACCAGTTTGCCGATCGCCATTTACGGTATCATTCAGCATTACGGCCTGGATGCGCTGCCCTGGGGCGGCGATGTTAAAGAGCGTGTGGCCGGTAACATGGGGAACGCCATCTTCGTCGCCGCCTATCTGATCATGGCGCTATTTCTGACCCTCGAACGGCTGATTGATAGCGTGGCGTCGTTGCTCAACGAGGAGAAGGGTACGACCGGCGATGCGCTGCGGGCCGGCGCCTATCTCTTTATCCTGGCGGTTCAGACGATTGCCATTATCTTTACGCAGAGCCGCGGTCCGTGGCTCGGCCTGGCGGCCGGCTTGTATGTATTCGGCCTGCTGGGCGTGCTGCTGCTTGGCCGGTGGGCCGTCGGCCGGCCGCGCGCCCCGCGGTGGTTGACCAAGGCGATACGTCCGGTCTGGCTGGGCATCATTGCGTTGACCATCGCTGGGGCCGCGTTCCTCGTTGTCTTTAACCTGCCCAATAGTCCCCTCTCCGGTTTCCGCCAGATACGGTTCGTTGGCCGCCTGGGTACGCTGGCGAGCATGACCGAAGGCACCAACGCGGTCCGGGTGTTGATTTGGGAAGGGGTGGTGGATATGATGTTGAAGCCCCATCCCCCGATTCAGCAACCGGATGGGACGCCTGATACCTGGAATCTGATCCGTCCCCTGGTCGGCTATGGGCCGGAGTCTATGTGGGTGGCCTACAACCGCTTCTATCCGCCCGACCTGGCGCACTACGAAGCGCGTAATGCCTCGCCAGACCGCTCCCACAACGAGACGTTCGACACGCTGGTGCGCACGGGCCTCATCGGCTTCGGCGTCCAGTTGTGGTTGTACGTGAGTATCTTCTACTACTCACTGCGTTGGCTCGGCTTGATGCAGGGGCGTCGCCAACGAAACCTGTTTCTCGGTTTTCTGGGCGGCGGCGCGCTCCTGGGGGTGATCATGCCGATGCTTGCCGACGGGAGCCTGCGCCTGGCAGGCATCGGTCTGCCCGCCGGCTTGATCGTCGGTCTGGTCGTCTACGTGACCGTGGACCTCTTGCTTGCGCCGCCGAGCGTCTCTGCGCCCGATATCACACCATCGGCCGGGGCAAATGCGGGCGGTGGCGGGCGTCGGCAGCTCTTGATTCTGGCGCTTTTCGCCGCGGTCATCGCGCACTTCGTGGAGATCCACTTCGGCATTGCGATCGCCTCGACGCTTACGACTTTCTGGGCGTTGGCAGGCGTCTTGGTGGCGGTCGGCCTGGGTTGGGTGAACGTGGCCGACGGCTTAAGCCATCAGCAGCTCGTGACGGATACGGCCCAGGCGAGCGAGGCGGCCGGGCCGGCCCGCAGATCCGAAGCGCCGGCGGCTGTGGTCACGGTCCATACGACCACCCCGGCGACCGCGGCCCGATCCAAGAGCCGCGCCAGATCTCAGACGCCGGCCGGCAAAGCCAGCGCGCCAGCGGTGACCCGGCGACCGGCCGAGCGCGCTGTCGCCGGTCGGCCTGCGCCTCAGCCGCCAGGCCGACCCGGCACGCGTTCCCCCTACTTGACCTTCCTGCCCTACGCTGGCATCGGCGCGCTGATCACGCTTGTCCTGACGTGGGACTATTTGATCAACCAGACCGGCGCCCAGAGCGCGGCCAATATCCTTTGGAACGCCTTTACCACCCGGATTGACCACACGATCTTCCGGATCGTGCAGTCACCCATGTTGTTGATGTTGATGGTCTTCACCTGGCTGGTGGGTGGATTGCTTGCCTTGACTGAGCACGCCCAGCTTGTCCCGGTCAGGCGCGGCGCAGACGGCTTAAGCCGTCGGGCGGCCGCGAAGCGTGCCGTGCTTTACGCCGGGACGGTGGTCGGCGTCTGGCTGATCTATGGGTTGTTTCATGCCGGCCGGCTGTCTGTTCAGGGCTTCAGCGGGCTGGCCGTCTTTCACCATGTCGCCAGTCATATCCTGGTGTTCGACATCGTGTTGTTCATCGTGATGCTGCTCGTTGGAGCGGCCATCTGGGCGAGCGACACGCTCCGCGGTCCGCGCCTCGCGCGCTTCAGCCAGGACATACCGGCGCTTCCGCTGGCGGCGGGCGCAGGGGCCGCGCTCATCGCGGCGCTGGTGATCGTCAATGTCAATGTCAAGACCGTGCAAGCCGACACGTATTATAAGCAGGGATTGGCCTACGAAGGCGCCGGGGCCTGGGATGGGGCGGTTGTGCTGCATGGGGAGGCCGCCAAACTCGAACCGGCGGAGGATTTTTATTATCTGTTCTTGGGTCGGGCCTTGCTGCAATTGGCGGCCGGCCAACCGGTGGGCAATGCGCTCCTGCCGACCGATACCACCAGGCTCTCTGACACGGAGCTGCTCAACGTCATCGAGCGCGGCCTGCGCGCGCGCAACCGCGAGGATTTGATGCGGGCGAGCTACGCCGCGCTCAGCGGCGCGCAGCGGCTCAACCCGTACAACACCGATCATAGCGCCAACCTGGCGCGGCACAACCGCTCTTGGGCTTTCACCGATGCCTTGGGGCCGAACGATGCGCCCACGAATGCGTTGTTGCGCCAACTCGCGACCACCCAGGCGAAGGGCGTCAATTTCGCCCGGCTGAACCAATCGCTGGCCTACTATCGGCAGGCCACATCGCTCAGCCCGCAGAACGCGCAGTTGTGGAATGAATTGGCGACGACCCAATTCATCATGGGCGACACGGATGCCGCGCTGGCCACGCTGAAACATTCGGAAACGCTCGATCCGATATACGGCCAGACGTTCATCATCCGGGGCGACATGCTGGCGACCCTTGGGGACCGGGCCGGCGCGCTCGAGGCCTATCGCAAGGGCGCCGACCTGGCCGGCGGCGACCCCGGCATATTGAGCGCGGTCGGGGTCTACAGCGCGCAGACCGGCGACAACGATGGCGCGCTGGCCGCGTTCAAGCGGATGGCTGAACTGCAAGAGGCGAGTTTGGCCGCCACCCAGCAGCAGCTTAACGACCTCAATGCGTTGGTGAATCGCCTGGGCGGCTACAGCGGCCTGTTGCCGACCGCCAGCCAACGCCGGGATGCGTTGCAGAATAGCCTGCCTGGCATACGCTCGCAATTGCATCTGATCTATCGCAACATGGCGCTCGTGCTTCGCGATGCCGGCCGCACCCCCGAAGCCCTGCAAGTGGCGCGCACGGCACTCTCGTATGCATCGGATGCTGAACGGCCGACGATTGACGCGTTGATCGCCGAACTGCAAAAGAGGTCTGGCGGATGATCACCTATCTCTTGATCTTGGGCAGCGCGCTGTTTTTCGCCGTGGCAGTGATCCCGCCGGTGCGCCGGCTGGCCCATCGTTTGGGGATGATTGATCAACCGGCGGCCCGCAAACAGCACACCACTCCCACCCCTTTGTTGGGCGGCGCGGCCATCTACCTGGCTTTCGTTGTGTCGCTCATCGCCTTCGGTGATCGGTTCTACGTCAGCCAGGTCGCCGGTATTCTGCTCGGCGCCAGTCTCGTCTCCCTGTTGGGCTTCTGGGATGACCGCCGCGCGCTCGGCCCGGCGGTAAAGTTGGCGGGCCAGTTTGTCGCCGCGCTGATCCTGGTTTTGACCGAAGTGCGGGTCACTGCGACCCCCTGGGCCTGGCTGAATATCGCTGTTACCCTGGTTTGGGTAGTCGGGATCACCAACGCGGTGAATTTCCTGGACAACATGGATGGCCTGAGCGCGGGGGTGGCCGGCATCGCGGCGGGCTTCTTCCTCCTGTTCGCTTCCCTCAGCCGGCAATACCTGGTAGGCGCGTTGGCGGCGGCTCTCCTGGGCGCATGCATCGGCTTTTTGTTCTACAACTTCAACCCGGCCCGCATCTTTATGGGGGACACCGGCAGCCTCTTCCTGGGTTTTATGCTCGCTGCGGTGGGCATCAAACTGCGCTTCCCGGCCAACTCCGTGTTTGTCACCTGGATGGTGCCCGTGCTGGTGCTCGCTGTGCCCATTTTTGACACGACCCTCGTGACCATTTCGCGGCTGCGCCGGGGAGTGAACCCGTTGACGACGCCGGGCAAAGACCATCTCAATTTCCGCCTGGCGCGCCTGACCGGCAACCCGCGCGAGGCGGTCTTGCTGTGCTATCTGCTCGGCGGCTTCTGCGGCGTGGTGGCAACTTTCGTGACTCAGGCCAATGCGACCGAAGGCTATATCGTGGGCCTGCTGATGGCGCTTTTCGGCATCTACGGGATTTGGCGTCTTGAGAAAGTGCCGCTAAGATAAACAGTCTGACAGCTAACATTCAGATAGGAGCATCTCTTGAACAAGCCCGTTTACATCACCCTGGTTATTCTGAGCCTCATCGTTCTGATGACCGCCGCCTGTATGCCGCCTACGGCGCCCGTGCCGCCCACGGCGCTGCCAACGGTCGCGCCCACCCGCGCGGCGACTGTGGTGGCGGTAGCCAAGCCGGCCACCGCGGCCCCCGTCGCGCGCGCCGCGGTTCCCGCGCTGGTGGATGAGAGTCGCCCCCTGGCCAAGGTGGCGCCGATCGAGCGCAACGAACGGTTTGGCGGTCCCGCGCCGACCTGGATCAGGCCCGGCGTTATCTACCAGGCGACGATCGTCACCGACAAGGGCAATATCGTCGCCGAGTTGTATCCCGATGCCCCGCAAGGCGTCAATAACTTTGTCACCCTGGCGAAGAATGGTTACTATGATGGCCTGACTTTCCATCGCGTCGAGCCGGGGTTCGTCATTCAGGGCGGCGATCCGAAGGGGGATGGCACCGGCGGGCCGGGCTATACCATCCCCGCGGAAATCAAGCACCTGCATCCACGCGGCGCATTGGCCTGGGCGCGCACGGGGGATCAGATCAACCCGGAGCGGAAGTCCAGCGGCAGCCAGTTTTACATCACCCTGAAAGAGACGCCGTTCCTTGATGGGCAGTACAGCGTCTTCGGCCAGGTCATCTCTGGCATGGAGACCGTGGATAAGATCGCCATCGGCGATAAGATCCAGCGGATTGACATCAAAGAAGCCGTGGTGTCGCAACTGCCGACCCCGGCGCCGACACCGCTCCCGAAGGCGCCCAAGGCTGAGCCGGGCCGCCCATTGGCGAAGCTGCCCCTCGAACAGCGGGAAGGAATTTACAACACTGCGCCGGAAACCCCGGCGAAGCAGCCGGCCGCCTACCAGGCGACGATCAAAACGCCGAAGGGGGATGTCGTGATGGCGTTAGATCCTAAAGGTGCGCCGAAGGCGGTCTATAACTTCGTGACGCTCGCCAACCTGGGTTTCTATGATGGGATGCCGGTGGCCTTTATCCAGCCCGATCTGTACATGGTCGCTGGTTCGCCGGCCAGCCGGCCCGATAGCGATGTGGGGTATGGGCTGGACCCGGAAGGTGGGCCGCAAGGGTCGTCAGTGGTCACGGGCACGGTCGCGCTTTACCCAACGTTCGATCAGGTTACCGGGGACGTGCGGGCGAGCGGCAGCCAGTTCTTCATCTCCCTCGCGGCGGTGGAGGAGAATGAGACGCCGCTCAGCATCCTGGGGAAGGTGACCAGCGGTCTGGAGATCGTCGCCAGGCTGACGATGAGCGACACGTTGACCAGTATCACGATCGTGGAAAAGTAGACAGAGGATCCGATGCCACAACGCTATAGCAAGCCGTTTGAGTCCAAGATTGACTTGAAGAAGCAATATACCGCAACGTTGGAGACCAATCGCGGGATCATCGTGGTTAAGCTGCACGCCGCGCAAACGCCGCGTACGGTCAACAATTTCGTTTGCCTGGCCGAGGACCGTTATTACGATGGCACATCGTTCCATCGGGTGATCAAGGACTTCATGATCCAGGGGGGCGATCCGACCGGCACGGGACGCGGCGGGCCGGGCTATACCTTTAAGGATGAGTTCGATCCCAAGCTGAAGCACGACAAGGCTGGCGTGCTATCCATGGCGAATGCCGGCCCGCACACCAATGGCAGTCAGTTCTTCATCACGCATGTGCCGACCCCTTGGCTCGATGGCAAGCATAGCGTCTTCGGCCAGGTGAGCAAGGGCCAGGATGTTGTCAATGCCATTGAGCAGGGCGATGTGTTGCTCTCGGTGACGATTGCGGCGCAGTGAGAGGTCGTAGTGCAGTTAGTCGAGGGACAAGAAGGCCTCGCTGAAGGACGAAAGACCGAGGTGAAATCGCCGCAGTCTTTCGTCCTTCGTCTTTGGTCGGCCTGGCGCCGTCTGGCGGCGCTGCTCATGGCCGTGCTGGTCTCCGGCGCGATCATCCTTTTTCGTGACAAGCTGGCCGGCCTGGGCGCGTTGGGCTATCCCGGTCTGTTTCTGGTTAATTTCTTCAGCAGCGCCACGGTGGTGCTGCCGATGCCGGGGTTGGCCCTGGCGTTTGCGGCCGGCGCCGCACTTAACCCGTGGCTGGTCGGCCTGGCCATGGGCACCGGCGCCGCCGTCGGCGAGTTGACCGGCTATCTGGCGGGGTATGGCGGGCAAGGGCTGGTCGAGAATCATCCGACTTGCCTGCGCATCCAACGTTGGATGCACCGATATGGGCTGTGGGTGCTGTTCGTCATGGCCGCCATCCCTAATCCGTTCTTCGATATCGCCGGCATGGTCTCCGGCGTGCTGCGCATCCCGGTGCAGCGGTTTTTCATCGCGTGTTGGGCCGGCAACCTCACGAAGGCGACGGTGATCGCCCTGATCGGCGCCGAGACTATTGCGCGCCTCAGCCCGCTGTTGGAGCGTTGGTTGATGCGGTAAGAGATCAGCATGTTCGAGTTGGTTTTTCTCGGTACGTCGGCGTCGGCGCCTTCAACCCAGCGCGGCTTGCCGGCGGCCCTGCTTTTGCATCGCGAGTATCGCTTCCTGATTGACTGCGGCGAAGGCACGCAGCGGCAAATCCTGCGGAGCGGCGTCGGCTTCAAACGCCTCGACCGCATCCTGTTGACCCACGGCCACCTCGATCATATCCTGGGCTTGGGCGGGTTGGCCTCGACATTCGGGCGGTGGGAAGCCATCGAAGGGATGGAGATTTACGGTGGGGTCTGGGCGTTGCAGCGTGTCCGTGAGCTGATGCGGGTGGTCTTTGGCGCAGGCGAGGCGCGCATCCGCATCGGTTATCATCCGATCGCGCCCGGCGTGCTGCTTGAGGATGATGTGTTTCGGCTGCGGGTGTTCTCGGTGGAGCATCGGGGGACTGAGGCATTCGGGTTCAGTTTTGAGGAGAAGGAGCGCCGACCGTTTCTTGCCGACAAGGCGGAGGCGTTGGGCGTCCCCGTTGGCCCGATCCGCCGCGACTTGGTGGCCGGGCGGCCTGTCAACCTGCCCGACGGCCGCATGATCCATCCGGATGACGTGTTGGGGCCGGCGAGCGCCGGCGCCAGGGTGGCCTTCATCGGCGACGCCGGCCGGGTGGATGACCTGGTGGCGGAGGTCGCCGGGGCCGATCTGCTGGCGATCGAAGGGACCTATACCGCCGAAGAACAAGCGACCGCCGTCGCGTTTGGACACCTGACCGCCGGCCAGGGCGCCTGGTTGGCGCGCGAGGCTGGCGTCAAGCATCTGGTGCTCCACCACGTCTCCCGGCGCTATGCCAGCCGGCAAATCCTGGAGGAAGCGACCCCCATCTTCCCCGACACCTGCGTGGCAAAGGACTTCGATCTGTTTCGCGTGGTCAAACAGCGGCCATTAGAGCGAGAGGATGTGCGCCAACGTCCGGGCGGCGACGGCGTGGCGTGAGCGGGTAACCACCGGACTGCATGACAGGTGCGGGGGTGAACGCCGTGTGGCGCTTTCTCCCGTCTCCCATGTGAAACGCGCTTCGGGGCCTACGCGATCTTGACACGCAAACCGGTTTGTGTTATCGTACATGGGTCAAACCGGTTTGCGAGATAGCCATCTCCACTTTGGCTCTTCATCCACGAGGCGAGCGATGAAACGGGCAACCATCTCTGACGTGGCGGCATTCGCTGGCGTCACCAAGAGCACGGTATCGCATGCCCTGAGCGGCAAGCGTCCCGTCTCGCCCGAAACGCGCGCTCGGATTGACCAGGCCGTCCAGGCGTTGGACTATCACCCGCATCCCGTGGCGCAGCGCCTGGCGACCGGCCGCAGCCGCGCCATCGGTTTCGTCTATCCGCTTTACGGCCCGGAATTCAGCGGGCTGGAGATGAAGTTCATCGCGGGCGCGGCCAGCGTCATCAACCAGGCCAACTACGCGTTCGTCCTCCTCACACCACCCGAGCGCCGCGCCGACAACCTGGCGCGCTTCATCCAAAGCGGCTTGCTCGATGGCGTCATCCTGATGCAGGTGCGCCTGCAAGACCCCCGTGTCGAAACCTTGCGATGGGCCGGCCTGCCGTTCGTGTTGATCGGTCGCTGCCAAGACAATACGGGCCTTACCTACATTGACCTGAACATTGATCAGGGCATTCACCAATGTGTTGAGCATCTGGCGGCGCTCGGCCATCGCAACCTGGCCTACCTGCGGCTGGCAGATGTTGAGCTGGGTTTTGCGGCGCGCGCGGCGCAGGCCTACGAGACGGCGTGTCAGCGGTATGGCCTGGCTGCGGTGATGTCAGCGTGCGACCTGACCACCGAAAGCGGCGCGCGCGCGACCCGAGACCTGCTGGCGCAGCGCCCGGAGACGACCGCGCTCATCGTCTGGAATGACATCGCTGCGTGGGGCGCCATGCAGATGGCCCGCCGTCTCGGCCGGCGCGTGCCGGACGACTTATCTCTCATCTGTTTCGACCGTTCGACGATCGCGAACGTGATCTCCCTTCAGCCGACCGCAATAGACATCCGCCCGCGCGAGATGGCCGCGGAGGCGGCCCGGATGCTGCTGGCGCAGCTTGAGGGGGACGCGCTGGCCCCGGCCCAAGTCTTGATGGAGCCGAAGTTGCTCGTCGGCGAGACCACCGCGCCGATTCCGCCACGGAGATAGCCCGTCATGCGCATAGACGCCCACATCCACTTCACCCCGCCCGCAATGGCGGCGAACTGGGCGGTCTTCGCCGAACCGGAGCCGTATTGGGGCCTCCTGGTGATGCCTGAAGTGCGGCGCGACCTGCGCAACGTCTGGTACGACACGGCCGGCTCGCCGCTGCTCTTTCCCACGGAAGCGATCTTTCGGACGGCGCTTGGCTGCGTGGATCACCGCAAGCTGCTCTACGGTTCCGACTATCCGCTGCTGGTCTACTCGCGGCGGCAGACCGAGCCGGACTTCCAGCCTTTCATCGGTGAGATCGACGCGCTGGGGCTGGCGCCCGATGTTTACGAGGACATCATGGGAGGCAACGCGACCCGGCTGCCGGGACTGGCGTCAGCGGTCGAAACGAGCGCGCCGTCACCCAGGCGATCTACCCGCAATCAGGTCATTACGGAGATCACGCCGGAGGCGGGCGTGCGGATCAGCTTCCCGATGGCGGTCTGTGCGGTCGCGCAGGCGTGGCCGCCACCCGGCCGATTTTCGAGCGGCATGGCATCCCGTGGCGCGACAGCCCCGTGCCCTATTGGGAGCCGATCGCTCAGGCCGCGGCCGCGCACGGGCTTGGGCCAGCCGACCAGCGGCGGTTGGTGGTGAGCTGAACGCAGCGATCGGTCAAGTAAAGGAGTCGCCTATGACCGAATAACCGGGGAAATCCCCGTCCTCTCGTCCTTGCCTGCCGGAGCGGCAGGCCCATCTCAGTCATCATGTTGGAGGATAGAATCATGGCGCCTAAAGGTCAAGAACGTCAAGTGCAGTTCCTCGGCGGCGCGGCGATTGACGGCGCGCCGGTGGCCTACATCGTGGTGCTGGCCGCAGTTGTGGCCGCACTGGCTTTCATCCCCTTCTCCGTCGTCCTGGCCTCCGGCGGCAGCTTCCCGCTCAGCCAAGGCATCTTCCCGTTGGTCGGCTGGCTGCTCGGCCCGATCGCCGGCGCGGTCGCCAGCGGCGTCGGCGCGCTGATCGGCGTCTTCCTGGCTCCGCATACGGCCGGCGTGCCGGTCGTCTCGGTGCTTGCGGCGGTGCTGGGCAGCTTTGCCGCAGGCAGCATGGTGTTGGCCGGCAAGCGCCAGGCCTGGTGGCTGCCGCTGACTGTCATCTTCATCATTTGCTGGCTGCTCTACGCCGGCCGCGCGGTGGTGCAGAACGGCGTGAGCCTCTACGCCGCCATCGCCAGCTCGTTCCTTGATTGGTCCGGCATCCTGCTCTTTGCGCTGCCCACCCGCACCCTGGCCGCGAAGTGGATCAACAGCAAGAACCTGGGTTACACCGCGCTGGGCCTCTTCGTGGGCACCTGGATGGTCGCGGGCGTCTACCACGTCGCCTCATCCATGATCACCTATTTCATGTTCAACTGGCCGCAAGAAGTCTGGGTCACGCTGATCCCCATCATCCCGTTCGAGAACCTCATGCGTTGTCTGACCGGCACGGTGATCGGTACGGGCGTCATCGCGGGCCTGCGCGCCATCGGGCTGGTGCGACCGACGGAGGCGATTTATTGATCTGACCGGGTGACACGGTGGCAAGGTGACACGGTGATAACAATCACCTGGTTCCTCCTTCACCTTGTCACCTTGTCACCCCTTCACCCCGTCACCCTGTCATCGAAAAGAGCGTATTGATGACCGAACCCATCGCAGTTCTGGAGCAGGTCTCTTATATGTATCCGCGCTCGCCGGAGCCGGTTTTGCGAGACATCTCCCTCGAAATCTTCAAGGGGGAGTTCTTAGGAATCATCGGGCCGACTGGCGCAGGCAAGAGCACGCTGTGCCTGTCGCTGAACGGCATCGTGCCGCAATTCTTCGGCGGCCGCTTTTTCGGTCGCGCGGTCGTCGCTGGGCTGGACACGCTGGAGCATCCGATCAGCGCCATGGCCCGGCACGTGGGCGCAGTCTTCGAGGACCCTGAAACGCAACTCATCGCGACCTCGGTCGAAAACGAGATCGCGTTCGCGCTGGAGAACCTCAAGCTGCCGCGGGCAGAGATCCGGGCGCGCATCAAGCCCGCGCTGGCGGCTGTGCGGTTGGAAGGCACGGAGAAGAAACACCCGGCCGAGCTGTCCGGCGGGCAAAAGCAGCGCCTGGCGATCGCGGCCGCGTTGGCCGTGCAGCCCGACCTGCTGGTGCTCGACGAGCCGACCTCGCAGCTCGACCCGATCGGCTCGCAAGAGGTCTTCGCCACAGTCCGTGAGCTGAACAAAGAACTGGGCGTCACGATCGTGATGGCGAGCCATGCGGCCGAAGAGATGGCGGAATACGCCGACCGCATCGCGCTTCTCGCCGCGGGCGAGCTGATCGCAATGGGCCGGCCCGATGAGATTTACAGCGACATTGAGCGGCTGCAATCTCACGCGCTGCGGCCGCCCCAGGTGGCCCGCATCTTCTATCTGATCAATCACGGCGGCATCCTGACCCCCAGCATCCCTGTGCGGCTGGAGTCGGGCATCGCCGAACTGAAGGCGCTGGTGGCTGATTATCCTCTGATGCCGCCGACCCGCCTGACGGAACCGCCCATCCGATCCGGCGCGCCGCTCTTGGCGGTGAAAGGCCTCAAGCACACCTACAGCGACGGCACGCAGGCGCTCCTCGGCGTCAACCTGGAGATTCGCGAGGGGGAATATGTCCTCATCATCGGCCAGAACGGCGCGGGGAAGAGCACGCTGGTGAAGTACTTCCTGAAGCTGTTGGAGCCGACCGAGGGGGTCGTGACCGTGGGCGGCACCGACACGCGCACGATCACCATGAGCGACTTGGCCCGGCGTATCGGCTACGTGGCGCAGAATCCCGATCACCAGATCTTCAACGCTTCGGTGGCTGAAGAGGTCGCCTTCGCCCTGAAGAACCTGGATTTCCCGAAGGCCGAGGTGGAGACGCGCACGCGGGAGAGCCTGGCAGCGATGGGGCTGTGGGAGGCGCGCGACATGCATCCGCTGGCCCTGCCCAAGGGGGATCGCGCCCGCGTGGTGATCGCGGCGATTCTGGCGATGAAGCCGGAGATCATCATCTTCGACGAGCCGACCACGGGTCAGGACTACCGCGGCGCGCGCTACATCCTGGAGATCAGCCGGCAGCTTCACCGGATGGGCAAGACGGTCATCGTCATCACGCATCACCTGTACCTGATGCCGGAGTACGCCGAGCGGGTGATCGTGATGGGCAAGGGCACGGTGCTGCTCGATGCGCCGATCCGCCGCGCCTACCACGAGATCGCGCTGCTCCGCTCGACCTACCTGACCCCGCCCCAGGCCGTGCTGTTGGCCCGCGAGCTGGACGACTTCAAGTTGCTCACGCCCCAGGAAGTGGCCGACTGCTTCATCGGCGGTCACGCCGATCAGGATGCCGGAGGCGCCGCATGACGATGATGCGATTCCAAACGGTCGAGCGCGATTCCTTCTTCACCCGGCTCGACTTCCGCCCCAAGCTGGTGATGATGGCCGTACTGACGATCATCGCGTTCGTGTGGGAAAGCCCCCTGGCCGGTGGGCTGCTGGCCCTCTCGGTCATCGTCGCATCGCTGCTGGTCGGCGTTAAGCCCGCATACATCCGCCTGGTCATCACGGTGATGTTCCCGTTTTACATCCTGCTTTTGCTGACCCACGGCTTCTTCAACATAGACCAGGTGAAATCGTTGACGGGCAAGACCGCGCTCACCACCTTGTTCATGTTCCCGCAGAATTGGCCGGTGATCGGCGGCGGCCGGATGACGGTCGAAGGCTTCCTATACGGCTGGAACGTCATCTTTAAGACACTGACCTTGACCCTGGTCATCCCGCTCGGCATCTTCACCACCGAGGTAGACAAATTCATCGTCGGCATGGTGCGGGCGAGAGTACCTTACAAGCTGGCGTTCATCTTCTCGGCCACGCTGCGCTTCGTGCCGTTACTTTTCAGTGAAATCCAGGCGATCATCGAGGCGCAACGGCTGCGCGGCCTGGCGATGGAGAAGATGGGGCCGGTCAAGCGCGTGCGCGTCTACGCCAAAGTCGCGGTGCCGCTGATCCTCGGCGCGATGGTCAAGTCGCAGATGCTCGAAGTGGTGCTCCAGTCGAAGGCGTTCACCGGCAGCGCCGACCGCACGTATCTGCACGAGTCGGTGCTGGGGCCGTTGGACTACCTGATGATGACCTTCTTCGCCCTGCTGCTCGTCGCGGCGATTATCGCCTACTTCACGATCGGCTTCGGCAAGTTCGGCGGGCCGATTTGACGCAGCGTCATTGCGAGCGTCGTGTGCGAAGCAATCGCCCCTGCCGGTCATTGCGAGCGTCGTGTGCGAAGCAATCTCCCCATCGTGGGGATTGCTTCGGCCCACACGACGGGCCTTGCAATGACAGCTACGGTCGGTCATCATCGGAGGCTGCGCGGTGACTCACCTGGTAGGCTCTCGCTCCTCGGTCGAGTTCGGCCCCGGCCTGCCGGTGCTGCTGATCAACGACCAGATACGCGTCTACGACCAGACGCCGCAAGTGCTGGCCGAGCTTGCCGCGGGACGCTGCGATATCCTGGCGCAACTGGCTTGCGAAGGCGCCGCGGCCGGCTGCCGCGCGGTGGACATCCTGATTGACCACCCCGCGCTAGTCGAGGCCGATGTGCTACCGCGGGTCGTGCAGGCGGTGGACGCCGCGGTCGGTTGCCCAATCTCACTTGATTCTCGCAATCCGCTCGCCATCGAGCGGGCGCTCGACGGCTACACGGGCAAGGCGCTGCTGAACTCGATCAGCGGCGAGCGGGCGCTGCTGGACGCCCTGCTCCCGCTGGTCGCCAAACATCGGCTGGCCGTCGTGGCGCTGCTGGTGGATGACATGCAGGTGCCGCAGACCTGGCAGGAGCGGCTGGCCGTGGCGCGGGCGATCCTGGCGCGGGCCGACGATGCCGGCATCCCGCGGGAGGACATTGCCTTCGATGCGGTGTGTATGGCCGCCAGCACCCTCCCCGGCTCGCTGCAAGTCACGCTCGATACACTGGCTGCGATCCACGGCGAGTTGGGCATGAGCACGATCCTGGGCATCGGCAACGCCGGCATCGGTATGCCCGATCAGACACGCATTGACTTGGCCTACCTGATCGCGGCCGTCCCCTGGGGGCTGGATGCCGCGCTGGTAGACTATCATACCGAGAACCTGCTGGTCGCTTCTCGCGCGATTGACTTTCTGAGCGGACGCGATCCGGTGGGCGCAAACTACATCGGGCTGTATCGGGCGAGCCGGCCGCGGCGTCGCAACGCCGCCGAATGATGAAGGTTAAGAATTTACTCCGGTAATCGAGCCGCGCTTGCTGCAACGCCGGCCCGCCCGGAAATGAAGTTTCCGGGCTATCAAGCAGCGCCCGGTCAGCCGGACTGGACCGCGCGCCGGCACGGCTTTAGCCCCGTTCACGGGGCGCCGCGTGGTAGCCCAGCGACTTCATCGCAGGGCGGCCCAGGTTGACGCACAGCGCGCCGGAGAAGGCGATTACCGGATTATTTTCTTGATCTTCATCAATCGCCTCCTTCTTCACGGAGATACCATTGTATCCTCCCATTGATTGGCGCGCCATCGCCGCGCCGTTGGATGTCGCCAGCTTCCCGCCCGCGAAAAACCACCTGCGCCGCTGGACGGGCTACACCGTCACCCCGACCGGCGTCAGCTTCGATTGCGAGACTGCGGCGGGCGACAGGGCCATCTACCGCGTGGATCTGATCGAGCCGGATGTCGTCCGCGTGCGGATGGCGCGGCCAGAGCACGCCGGCCAGCTTGCCGGTCGGCGGTCGGAGATGCTGATTCGTGCCGACTGGCCGGCGATCCCGTTCACGTGCAGCCAGGCCGCGGGGTGCGTCACGCTAACGACCGCGCGGCTGCGCCTGGAGTTCCAGCGGTTCCCCTGGCAATTTCGTGCATCCGCAATTCAGGCGGGAGAGCCTGGCGGAGCGGCTCTCCCCTTCTTCGCCGAACGCGTAGACGACCGGGCCTACGGCCCCGGCTACGAGGTGATGCCGGTCGGCTTTGAGGCTGGAATCGGCGGTCGGGAGGCGGTGCGCGAGGCGGTTGGCGTGACCCCCGGCGAGGCGTTCTACGGCTTCGGGGAGAAGTTCACGCCGCTGGACAAATGGGGCCAGGAATTGACCTCGTGGGCGGTGGACTGCGGCAATGTCAGCTCCGGCCGGTCGTACAAGAACGTGCCCTTCTTTATGAGCAGCGCGGGCTACGGCTTGTTCATCCATTCGTCGCATCCCATCGTCTATCGCATGGGCAACGAGTCGGCCATCTCCTACTCCTTCCACGTGGCCGAGCCGTGCCTGGACTACTTCTTGATCTACGGCCCGGCGTACACCCACATCCTGCGCCGCTACGCCGACCTGACCGGCTACGCGCCGATGCCGCCCAAATGGTCATTCGGGTTCTGGCTCTCGCGCGCCGGTTATCGGTCGCAAGCCGAGGTCGAGGCGGTCGCCCGCGAGGCGCGGGCGCGTGACTTCCCGTGTGATGTGATCAGCCTCGACCCGTGGTGGATGGGGGACGCGCCGTGGTCAACCTACGCCTGGGATCGCCGGGCGTTCCCGCGGCCCGAAGCGATGATCCGCGCGCTGCGCGACCAGGGCATCCGCACCTGCCTGTGGATCCATCCCTACGTGCCGGCCGGAACCGACCTGTATGATGAAGGGCGCGCCGCGGGCTATTTCGTCCGCCGCGGCCCGGCGCTCGACGACGAGATCAGCCCAGTGCAGGAGGCTTTTTCTGGCGCGGCGTTGGCCGCCATTGACTTCACCAACCCGGCCGCAACCGCGTGGTTTCAGGCCAGGCTGGACGCCCTGCTCGACATGGGCGTGGCGGTCTTCAAGAGCGATTTCGGCGAACAGGCCCCGGTGGACGCGGTCTACGCGGACGGCCGCGACGGGCTGGCGTTGCACAACCTCTATCCGCTGCTCTACAACCGGGCGGTGTTCGCGGCCACCGAACGCCGCTTCGGCCGTGGGCTGACGTGGGCGCGGTCGGGCTACGCCGGGTCGCAGCGGTATCCTGTGCAGTGGGGGGGCGACTCGTACAGCAGTCTCGATCAGATGGCCGGCCAACTGCGCGGGCTGCTCAGCTTCGGCATGTCGGGCGTGCCCTTCTGCAGCCACGACATCGGCGGTTTCGACTACGCGCCGGGCTTCTTCGATCACACGAGCGTCAAGAGCTTCCTGGAGACGTTCAAGCAGACCGAACGCGATGTGTATCCAAAGGATCCGGTGACTTACGTGCGCTGGCTACAGTTCGGCGCGTTCTCATCGCACATGCGCGCCCACGGCAAACAGCCGCACGAGCCGTGGACCTACGGCGCGGAGGCGGAAGTGATCGCCCGGCGTTACCTGAAGCTGCGTTATCGGCTGCTGCCGTACATCTACTCTCAGGCGGTGCTTTCCGCCCGCGCTGGGCTGCCGCTCGTCCGGCCAATGGCGCTGGCGTTCCAAGACGATCCGACGACGCGACGGCTCGATCTCCAATACATGTTCGGGGCAGAGATCCTGGTCGCGCCCGTCTTCCGGCCCGATGGCCGCTGCCAGATCTATCTGCCCGCGGGTGAGTGGGTGGATTTCTGGACGCACGAGATCGCACGCGGCCCGGCCTGGCTGGACGTGACCGCCCCGCTCGACACCCTGCCGCTCTGGGTGCGCGGGGGCGCCATCATCCCCTGGGGGCCGGAGCAGGACTTCGTGGATCAGAAGCCGCTGGATCCGCTGACGCTGGAGATCTACGCGCCGGCCGGAGCGGGGAGCTGTGTCATCTACGACGAGGATCGGCCGGCGATCGGGGTCAGCTATCGCCGGCCGCGGGAGAAGGGCGCGGCGGACACTTGCATGATTGGCCGCGCCAATCACACACACCCGCAGGTGCAGTGCAGGTGTGGCGCCGACCTCATCGTGACCATCTCGCCCACCGCCGGCGCGGTCGAGTTGATCTGCCGCGGAGCCAACCTGCGCCCGGTCTTGAAAAAGGAACGCCTTTAGCCTCCTCACCCGTTCCGATACGCCGCGTCCAACAGCTCGACCGTATGATAGATCGGCAGCGGCCGGCCCGCGAGCCGCAGGTGTGTGCGGATCTGCACCAGGCAGCCGATGTTACCAGCGGCGATCGCGTCCGCGCCGGTCTTAAGGATGTTGGCGGCCTTGCGCTGACCGAGCTGGCTCGCGATCTCCGGCTGCTCGATGTTGTACGTGCCGGCCGAGCCGCAGCAGATTTCGCCGTCGGGGATCTCCAGCAGGGTCAGGTTCGGGATGCGACGCAGCAGCTTACGCGGGGGATCGGTCACTTTTTGCGCATGGGCCAGGTGACAGGCGTCGTGGTAGGCGACTTTCAGCGGTTGCGGCAGCGGCGGCAATTCGACGATGCCGAGCTTGTCCAGAAAAACGGTCACGTCCACGGCTCGATGCGCTAACTCGGCCGCGGCCTCCGCTTCGGGCAGGTTCGCGAAGAGCAGCGGATACTCGTGCAGCCCGGAGCCGCAGCCGGCCGCGTTGGTGACGATGGCATCCACATCGCGCGGAAAGACGCGCAGGTTGGCGCGGGCGTGCCGGCGCGCCTCCGCCGACTCGCCCTGGTGCATCCCCAGCGCGCCGCAGCACTCCTGCCCGGCCGGGATCACCACCTCGACACCGTTCTTCGCCAGCACCCGCAGCGTCGCCCAGTTGAAATCGGGCGCGAGCGCCTGCTGGACGCACCCCGCCAACAGCGCCACGCGCGCCCGCCGCGCCCCCTCGGCCCCATAGACCGCGGGCAATGCCCTGGCCCGCGGCATCTCCTCCGGCAGCAGCGACAGCATCCCGCGCAGATCAGCGGGGACCAGCCCCGCCACCGCCTTGCCGACCTTCCCGGCGACCGCGGCCACGCGGAAGCGTTTTGGATAAGGGATCGTCTCGCGCACGAGCGTCCGGCGCACCTGCGCCATCAACGGCCGCTTGCGCTGTCCTTCGGCGTGCGCCCGATACGATGTGATCAGGTCGCCGTACTGCACCCCGGAAGGGCAGGCGGTGACGCAGCCCTGGCAACCCAGACAGCGGTCAATGTACGGCAGCGTCTCCTCGACCGTGAGGCTGCCCTCCAGCGCGGATTTCATCAAGAGGATGCGGCCGCGCGGGGAATCGGTCTCTTGGCCCAACACCTGGTAGGTGGGGCAGACCGGCAGGCAAAAACCGCAATGGACGCAGGACTCGATCGCACGGCCCATCGCGGGGCCTTGTGGACCGAAGGTCTCGACGGAGATGGAATGCTGCATGACGACCTCGAGCGCATCAGTGAATGGCGAATCGGCTCTCAACCTTGCTCTGGCCGGTCTCCGACCGAGCCAGGTTCAAATTGGAGTGGGGAAACGGCCGCTTGGATCCAGCGCCAGTTTGACGCGGCGCTCGAACGGCGCGCCGGGGTGGATGCCGAGGCGCGCTTTGCCGGCCGGACCGACCAGCGCCAGCCCGCTCAGCCCGGCCTGGGTGAGTGTGGCGTCCAACGCGGCTCGATCGGGCGTGGCGATCCACGCGACCTGGCCCGCGACGCTGTAACGCCGGATAGTGTCTCCCGCCACGCGCTGCTCCAGGCCCGCGATCTTTTTCGGCGTGACCGGGACCTTGACCAGCGACCAACCCGCCGGAACCCAGGCCAGCTCGCGCGTCGCGCGCCAGAGCCGGGCTTCCTCTGACTCCGCGACTTTCTCCCCGCCGCCGAGGACGCCAGCCAGCCGCGCGATGCGGTCGGGCAGCGCGCCGGCCAGGCCCGCCAGCCGCACCCACAGCGTCGCGCCCGCCGCGGCCGGCGTCAGATCCACGCTGTCGAGGTCGAGCGGCTGGCTGGTGAGCTTCATGATCGCGGCCGCGCCCGCAGCCACTGACGGCAGGTCGAGCCGCAGCGTGGCGTAGGCTTCGGGCTTGGGAAAGACCTTGAAAGTCAGCTCGACCAGCACACCGAACTGGCCCAAGCTGCCCACCATCAGTTTGGGGATGTCGAAGCCGGCCGCGTTCTTGACGACCTTGCCGCCCGCGTAGACGAGATCCCCCGCGCCGTCCACATAGCGCACGCCCAGGATGAAGTCGCGCAGCCCGCCGTAGCGATAGCGGCCGGGGCCGTTCGCGCCCGCGGCCACCGTCCCGCCCAACGTCGCGCCCGCGTCGGCCAGCAGCGGGTCGCAGGGCAGATATTGGCCGTGCTCCGCCAGGATCGCGGCGATTTCTGTGACGCGCGTCCCGGCCAGCGCGGTGAAGGTGAACTCACCCGGTTCGTACTCGATCATGCCGGACAGCCCGGTCAGATCGAGCGGCGTGACGCCGTCGGGCGGGGTCGCGAGGGTCGTCTTCGTGCCCGCGCCGCGCGGCAAGATGCCGGCGTGGTCACGGACGGCGACCTGGAGATCTGCGATAGACGCAGGGGCAAGGAGTGTTGCTGGCATGGGATCGTTGAACTCCATCTTTTAGCCGGATGAATAATCGTAAGCTCCGGCTTCTTCTTTCACTCTGCGCAACTTGGGCGGCTGGCTCTCCGCTTCTGACCATTCGACCTTGTGGTAGATGTCAGCGAGAGACAGCTCACAGCCCACAGAAGGCAAAAGTGCAACGTCATCAAGCGCCTTGTAGGTGGAAAGAAGCCACTGATTGTTACCCTGGCGTTGGTAGTGCTCGACCAAAGGCTCAGCTTGTGCAATCAAGAGATAGTCGGATAGCGATTCAAGCATACGGTAGTGCGCGAACTTTGTGCCACGATCATAATCGGCGGTAGAGGGTGAAAGCACCTCGATGAGTACAGTCGGGTTCAACACCGTATCTTTCCGCCGATCCTCCAGTTGCACCCTTCCGCAAATGACAACCACATCTGGATAGGTGTAAAGCCCAGTGGCTTGTACCTTGACACGCATGTCGCTGGGCAGAACTCGACAGGGTTTGTTCCGCAGCTTGTTGCCGAGTGCAATCACTGTATTGCCGACAATCTGGCTATGGGTGACCGTCCCGCCAGTCATCGCGTAGACTTCGCCGTCAAAGTACTCGTGCTTGATCTCAGATTGCCGCTCGAACGCCAGGTACTCCTCGGGCGTCAGATAAGGTTTTAGCGCTGCTTGCATCGCGCTCCTCCCTTACTCCCGCGAAATCACCCCCGCAGCTTCCAACGGGTGCATCCTCGCCTGACGGAGCGCGGGCGCCTCGCTGCTGGGGAACATTTTGCCCCGGTTGGCGATCTCCTTCGGGTCGCAGGCGCGGCGCAGGCGGCGCATCGCCTCGATGTCATCCTCGCCATACATCACCGGCAGATAGGCGCGCTTCTCGATGCCGATGCCGTGCTCGCCGGTGATCGAGCCACCGTAGGCGACGCACAGCCGCAGGATCTCCCCAGCCAACTGTTCGGCCTTCTCGTAGCCACCCGCCTCCCGGCCGTTGTAGAGGATCAGCGGATGGAGGTTGCCGTCGCCCGCGTGGAAGACGTTGGCGACGCGCAGGCCATAGGCCGCGCTCAGCCGCTCGATCTCGGTCAGCGCCTCGCCCAGCCGGCCGCGCGGCACGACCCCATCGTTGACCAAGTATTCCGGGCTGAGCCGGCCCACGGCCGAGAACGCGCTCTTGCGCCCCTTCCAGATGCGCAGCCGGTCGGCGTCATCCTGCGCCACGCGGATTTCGTATGCGCCCGACGCCTCGATGATCGGTTTGAGCCGCTTGAACTCCTCCTCCACCTGCTGCGCCTCGCCGTCCAGCTCGACGATCAGCAGCGCGGCCGCGCCCGCGGGGTAATTGGCGTGCACCGCCGCCTCGGCCGCCTGGATCGCCAGCCGATCCATGATCTCCAGCGCGCCCGGCAGCAGCCCCGACGCGACCACCGCGGCCACCGCATCGCCGGCCTTGGTCAGGCTGTCGTAGGCGGCCAGCACCGTGCGGAAGCGTTCCGGCTTGGGCAAGAGCCGCAGGGTGATCTCCAGCGCGATGCCGAACAGCCCCTCCGACCCAACGAAAAGGCCGGTCAGGTCGGGGCCGACGCCTTCCAGGCTGTCGCCGCCGAGGGCGGCGACCTCGCCGTCGGCCAGGACGACCTTCATGCCGAGCACGTGGTTGCTGGTCATACCGTATTTCAGGCAGTGCGCGCCGCCGGAGTTGAACGCGATGTTGCCGCCGATGGTGCAGACCGACTGCGACGACGGGTCGGGGGCGAAGTACATGCCGAAGGGGCCGGCGGCCTTGGTCACATTCAGGTTGATCGCGCCCGGCTCCACCACCGCGATCCGTTCTTCGGGATCGAGCCGGACGATGCGGTTCAGCCGGTTGAGGGTGATCAGCAGGCCATCTTTGATCGGCAGCGACGCGCCGGAGAGGCTGGTGCCGCTGCCACGGGCCACGAACGGCACGTCGTACTGGTGGCAGATGCGCACCGCCGCCACCACCTCATCCTGTGTTTCCGGGATGATGACCGCGGCCGGCCGCGTCTTGTACGCGGTCAGCGCGTCCGATTCATAGGGCGCGAGCTGCGCGGCCTGCACGAGCAGCCGGTCGGACGGGTAGATACGGGCTAGATCGGTGAGCCAGGCGGTGGACATAGTGCTACTCCTCAAAACACCTTCACTTTTCCGGTAACATCTGCGCGAACGCGACGTCCTGCGCAGCGCGACTCGCGACTGCAATGCGGTATCGGTCGCACGACCGGCCCGACGATCGCCCCCCCCATCATGGTGTTGGGGTGACTGTCAGCGATGTTGGAATCGAAGTTGCTTCAATTGACAGCATGAATTGGCGCGATGGCACATCAAAATAGAACATGCTGCCGTTCGTAGATTGGAGCATCAGACGCTCACCGACTGCTCCGACGATCCGGACTGACCCTGTCTGAGTTGGTGTCAAATATGCCTTCGACTCAATTGTAGTCATAACGGTACGTCCATTCTGAACAGATATCTGCCATACCCAAACGACTGCCACTCCTTGCGCTGTCATTGTCCCGCCTGGTCCGGATAAGGATCCTGCATAGACAAAAAGTCGCCGTGTGCCGCCGTTGACATCTTCATACCAATCGGGTAGTGGTAGAAAAGTAAGTGATGGTGTATGATGGGCCCATGATCCAGATCACTATCACCTACCGCTGCCATGTCTGCGGCAGCACCAACATCGTCCGCAATGGCACGAACAAGTGCGGCAGTGC